>Ga0079992_158866_pt1 | contig 113502 bp, 94 predicted proteins | sample FaiFalFF_MnMetaG_3_FD_69197 | JGI IMG/M metagenome (GOLD analysis project Ga0079992, IMG submission 69197) | Freshwater microbial communities from Yellowstone National Park, Wyoming, USA - Fairy Falls B (FF_Mn_B) MetaG (SPADES assembly) (version 2) | ecosystem: Environmental > Aquatic >...
TCTTCCCATGATCAATATGCCCGATCGTCCCCACATTCACATGCGGCTTCGTCCGCTCAAACCGCTCCTTGGCCATATCTCCTGCTCCTTTCTTTCAAACTCTGCGACCTCCCATACGGGCATCTTCCCTCACCGCGTTGCGGTGGGGACCCCGCTCAAGATGGCTTCGCTGACCGCCTTCGGCACCTGCTCGTAATGCGAGAAGTGCATGGTGTACGTCGCCCGCCCCTGCGTCATCGAGCGAAGGTCGGTCGCATATCCGAACATCTCGGCCAAAGGGACGAAAGCCGTGATGATCACCGTCCCCGGCCGGTGCTCAATGTGCTCGACACGCCCCCGACGAGCATTGAGATCCCCGGTGATCGCTCCCAGATACTCCTCAGGCGTGACGATCTCCACCCGCATGATCGGTTCGAGTAAGATCGGATCAGCTCGACGCGCCGCCTCCTGAAAGGCGAGCGACCCTGCGATCTTAAACGCCAATTCGCTCGAATCCACCTCATGAAAGCTGCCATCGAAAAGACGCACGCGCACGTCCACGATTTCGTATCCGGCGAGCACGCCGCGCTCCATCGCTTCGCGCACGCCTTCTTCAACGGCTGGGATGAACTCCTTGGGAATGACCCCTCCGAAGATATCGTCGATGAACTCGAATCCGGCTCCCGGAGGGAGCGGTTCGATCTCAATCTTCACGTGTCCGTATTGACCGCGCCCACCCGTCTGACGAATGAACTTCCCCTCGCCCACGGCCTTCTTGGTGATCGTCTCGCGATAGTTGACCATCGGTCGGCTCACGTTCGCCTCGACGCCGAACTCACGCTTGAGCCGATCGACGATGATCTCCAGGTGCAGCTCTCCCATCCCGGAGATGAGCGTCTGCCCGGACTCGGAATCGCTCGTCACCTTGAAGGAGGGATCCTCTTGCGCCAGACGGCTGAGGGCCACGCTCAACTTATCCTGGTCCTGTCGGGTCTTCGGCTCGATGGCGACGGAGATCACAGGGCGCGGGACTTCGATGGCTTCCAGCACAATAGGATGGGCCTCATCGCACAGCGTATCACCGGTCGTGACCGTGCGCAAGCCTGATGCCGCGACGATCTCCCCCGCGTATGCGCACTCGATGTCCTCACGCTTGTTCGCGTGCATCTTCATCAGTCGCCCAATTCGATCCCGCTTCCCCTTGGTAGCGTTATAGACGCCGCTCCCGGCTGTGAGCGTGCCCGAGTAAATGCGAAGGTACGTGAGCTGGCCAATATGCTTATCGGCCATGATCTTGAAGACCAGAGCCGCCAGCGGCTCGTCATCCCCGGCCCGGCGCACAACCGTCTCCCCCGTCCTCGGATCCACGCCCTGGACAGGGGGGATATCCACCGGCGACGGCAAGTAGTAGATGACGGCGTCCAAAAGGGGTTGAATGCCCTTGTTCCGAAAGGCCGCCCCGCAGAGGACGGGCACCAAGCGGAGCCCAATCGTCTCTCGTCGCAATGCCGCGCGGATCTCCTGTTCGGAGATCGGTTCCCCTTCCAGGTACTTCTCAGCGATCGCATCATCGTGATCGGCCAGGGCCTCGATCATCCGCTCCCGCGCCCGCACGGCCTCATCCCGCAACGCTTCGGGGACATCCTCGACGAGGAACTCCGCGCCGAGAGTCTCCTCGATCCAGGTGATGGCCTTCATCTGGATGAGATCCACCACGCCGCGGAACAGCTCATCTCCACCTCCGATCGGAATCTGCACGGGAACGGGATATGCGCCCAATCGTCGGCGCATCTGCTCGACGACCATCCAGAAATCAGCCCCCTGACGATCCATCTTGTTCACGAACGCGATGCGCGGGACCCGATACTTCTCCGCCTGTCGCCAGACGGTCTCCGATTGCGGCTCCACTCCATTGACGGCATCAAAGAGCGCGATCATGCCATCGAGCACCCGCAAGCTTCGCTCGACCTCGATGGTGAAGTCCACGTGCCCAGGCGTATCAATGATGTTGATGCGGTAGGGATCACCCGTCTGAGCTCCCCCGATGCGCCAGAAGCAGGTCGTCGCCGCGGAAGTGATGGTGATCCCCCGCTCCTGCTCCTGCACCATCCAGTCCATCGTCGCCGTGCCTTCGTCCACCTCGCCGATCTTATAGTTCACGCCCGTGTAGTACAAAATGCGCTCAGTCGTCGTCGTCTTTCCGGCGTCAATGTGCGCCGCGATGCCGATGTTGCGCACGCGCTCTAAAGGAATCTGCCGCGGCATCGTCCTCTCCCTCACCACCGGTAATGGGCGAAAGCCCGGTTGGCCTCGGCCATTCGGTGCGTGTCCTCGCGCTTTTTGACCGCGCCCCCTTTGTTCTGCGACGCCTCGATCAGCTCATTGGCGAGCCGTTCGATCATCCGCTTCTCCCCCCGTTCTCGCGCCGCGTTGACCAACCATCGGATCGCCAACGAGAGCTGACGATGGGGATTCACCTCGACCGGGACCTGATAAGTGGCTCCCCCGACGCGCCGCGATCGCACTTCCACCTTCGGCTTCGCATTCTCAATCGCCTGCTTGAAGATCTTCAACGGGTCCTCCTTGGTCCGCTGCCGAACCCGCTCCATGGCGGCATAGAAGATCCTCTCCGCCACGCTCTTTTTCCCATCCCACATCATGCAGTTGATGAACTTGGTGACGAGCGGGCTGTTATAGACCGGATCCGGCGGGACCTCCCGTCGCTCGACGATTCGCCGTCTGGGCATAGCTCTTTTCCTCTCTCCCGCTTCTTAGTCTCCTGCGCGACCCCTCGGCGCGCTCGGCGGGCTTATTTCTTCGGCTGAGCGGCCTCGCGCGGCCGCTTGGCGCCATATTTGGACCGACCCTGCTTGCGGTTGGCCACGCCTGCGGCATCCAGCGTGCCGCGAATGATGTGATACCGCACGCCCGGCAGATCCTTGACGCGCCCTCCGCGAATCAGCACGATCGAGTGCTCTTGCAGATTATGCCCGATCCCCGGAATGTAAGCGGTCACCTCGATGCCATTGGTCAAGCGCACGCGCGCGATCTTGCGCAGGGCCGAATTCGGCTTCTTGGGCGTCATCGTCTTGACCTGCACGCAGACGCCACGCCTTTGCGGGCAGCCCTGCAGGGCCGGACTCTTCGATTTGACCCGCACCTTCTCGCGTCCGTATCGAACCAGCTGCGCTAACGTCGGCACAGTCCCTCACTCCTCCTCACGTTCTTCGGAGACCATCTCACGGCATCCTACGACCTCCGAAAAAGTAACTCTTGCTCACCACTCCGGATTGTGAGGGGTCCCCCACAAGAGCGTACTCCACAGAGTCAGAATCCCCGAATCGCTCCCTCAGAGCCGCCGGCGCAGGCGCCCCTCGCCGCCCCGAGCTTTTCTGTGGCGTTCTCTTTGCTGGAGGCTGACTCCATCCGGATCACCCACCCCGAGGTCCACTCCGACGCCACAATACGCGCTCGTATTACCGACGACCCCTACACCTCAATTTCCAAAAACCGAAACTATAGTCGCAACGCCTGACATTGTCAAGATCCCGATCCCCTGGGGGTGAAGGTACTTGATTTTGACCTGCGAGCGCACTATTATTTTTCTGTTCAAGTCGGGTTGGGGGTGATGCGGACGTGGGCTGTGAGCCCACTTTATTTTTGGGGGGGGGAGAGAGCGTGACTCTCGTTGAGCGTGTGACAGAGATCGTCGAGCCGGTCATCACGGCCATGGGCTGTGAGCTCGTTCATGTGGAGATCGCCGGAGGGCGACGAGGAATGATCGTGCGCGTGCTTGTGGATAAGCCCGGCGGGATCACCGTGGAAGATTGCGCGCGAGTGAGCGAGCGCATCGGCGTCGTGCTCGACGTCGAGGATCCGATCCCGCACAGATATGTCTTGGAGGTCTGCTCGCCGGGCATTGAGCGGGGACTGTACCGCAAGAGTGACTACGCTCGGTTTGCCGGTCGTACCGTCAGGATCGAGACCTGGGAGCAGATCCAAGGGCGGCGACATTTCGTGGGCGAGCTCCTCGGGATCGAAGGGGAGGACGTGACCGTGCGCGAGCGGGAGCTCCAGCGCGAGGTGGTCATCCCCTATCCGAAGATCCGCAGGGCGCATCTCGCGTTCGAATGGGGGAAGTCGAGAGCGAGGCGATGATACGATGCCAAGAACGGAGGGGGGATATTCGAGGGCGGGGCAGGTGGCCGGAATCCCCGGTGGGGATGTCCGAGGCATTCCCCATGAGAGCCCCCAAGGGGACGCCCGCGCGAAGGCGCCCTCTCCACCCATCTGAGAAATGAGGGGGGAGCGTTATGGCGAATCCGAGAAGCCCGATCGCCGAGAGCATTGAGCTGCTCAGTCGGGAGAAGAATATTGACCCGGAGGCGGTCATCACGGCGCTCAAGGAGGCCATTCGCAAGGCCTACGAGAAGCAGAACAAGACCGGAGAGGACATTGACGTCGAGTATAACCCGGAGACGGGGCAGATCGAAATCTTCGCGCGAAAAGTCGTCGTCGAGCAGGTGACCGATCCGGCGCGCGAGATCAGTGTTGAGGAGGCGAACCAACTGGTCGAAGGGGCGGAGATCGGCGATATCGTGGAGATCCCCCGCCCATTTGAAGGCTTGGGACGCATCGCCGCTCAGATGGCGAAGCAGACGATCATGCAGAAGGTGCGCGAGGCTGAACGGCAACGCATCTACGAGGAGTACATCGGGCGCGTCGGCGAACTCATCAGCGGATTTGTGAAGCGCTTCGAGAAGAAGGGTGACATGATCGTAGACTTGGGAACCGTAGAAGCGCTTTTGCCGCGCTCCGAGCAATCGAAAGCGGAGCGGTACTCCGTGGGCGAGCGCATTCGTGCGGTGATCAAAGAGGTCACACGCGGAGCGGGCCATCAGATCATCCTCTCGCGAACGGCTCCGGAGCTGATCATGCGGCTCTTTGAGATGGAAGTTCCCGAGATCTACGATGGGACGGTTCAGATCAAGGCCTGCGCGCGCGAGCCGGGCGAGCGGGCCAAGATCGCCGTGGCGTCAACGGATCCCGATGTGGACCCTGTCGGCGCGTGTGTGGGAATGAGGGGGAGTCGGGTCCAAGCCGTCATCCGCGAGCTGCATGGGGAGAAGATTGACATTATTGAGTGGTCGGAGAATCCGGCGAAATTCGCTGCCAGTGCGCTCAGCCCGGCCCGAGTGAATCGTGTGCACATTGTGGATCCCGCGGCGCGGCGGCTGGAGGTTATCGTGGACGATGATCAGTTGTCGCTCGCTATTGGCAAGCAGGGGCAGAATGTCCGCCTGGCTGTGAAGCTCGTGGGATGGCATATTGACATTCGCAGCGAATCGGAATTGAAGCGCGAGGTGGCCGCGCAGATGGAGCAGTTGGTCTCCGGAGGGGGGACACCTCTGAGCGCCCTTGAGGGGCGCCTCCCCGCATCAGCGCTGGAACAGCTCAGAGCGAGGGGATTCACGACCCTCGAGCAGATCGCCCAGGTGACGGCGGATCAGTTGGCCGAGAAACTCACTTGGAGTCTCGCGGAAGCGACCGCGGTAATCGCTCTGGCTCAAGAGATCGTGCGGGGACAGGAGGCGGCGCCGGCCAGGAGTGCTCCGGCGATGCCGGAGCCCGAGCGCGCCTGAGCGCGCTCTCCCTGTCCCCGTGAAGGAGAGTCTCAGGGATCGTGGGAGTAAGGTGGGGATGAAGAAGATACGCGTTTATGAGTTGGCTCGAGAGCTGAAGTTGGAACCGCGCCAGGTGATCGAAGAGGCGCGGCGACTCGGCTTCGATGTGAGTGTGCCTTCGAATTCGCTGACCGAGGAGCAAGCCGAGCAGATTCGCTCGCGCCATTATGCGAAGAAGCCGGAGGTCTCGCAACTGAGGCCCCGGTTGGTCAAGAAGGCCAAAGAAGCACCACCTGAGCCGGTGCCGGAAGCCGCAGTGGCGCCTCCGCCGAAAGAAGTGCCGCGACCGCGCGCCCCCGAAGGCGTGCCGCGCCACGAACGCGTGCACAAGGAGCGGGAGGTCCCCAAGGATCGCCCCGAGCAGGAGGTCTTCGGACGACCGGCCGCAGAGGCGGAACCGCGCATGCGGGTGATGCCGCTTCGACCTGTGGCACCGCCACCCCCGCAGCCCTCTCCCGGGCGTGCGGCTCTGTCGGCGGAACCTGCCGAAGCCGCCTCGGCCGCCGCTTCGGTCGAAGGCGCACATGCTGCCCCCGCTCCCGAAGCGGCACCGGAGGCAAAGCCTCGCTCCTCGAAGCCTCAGGTCATTATCCTTCGACCTTCGAGCGCGTTGGGATCGTCGGTGGCGACTCCCACGCCGGATTTGGCCAGCACCGTCTATGTTCCTCCTCGGGAGGAGCGCCGGCGGCGCATTCGGCGTCCCTTGACGCCGCCTCCGAAGAAGCCCGCGCCGAGCGGAGAGGCCTCGGTAGAGACGGCGACGCCGACTCCGCCTCCGGTGAGGGAGCTGAAGCCGGTTCGGCTCCCGGAGACGGTGACCGTGCGCGAATTCGCTGAGAAGCTGCAGCTGGCGCCTCGCGATATCATTCAGAAGCTCGTCGCCCGACGCATCTTCGCGACTATTAATCAGCCGCTCGATCGCGAGATTGCCCAAGAGCTCGGTCGAGAATTCGGCTATGATGTCTCGTTCACGTCCTTCGAGGAACTGATCGAGGAGCAGGAACTGGAGCGTCTCCTCCAATCCGGCGAGGAGGAGGTCCTCGTCCCACGGGCGCCGGTGGTCACCGTCATGGGACATGTGGATCACGGGAAGACGACGCTTCTGGATGCCATTCGGCAAACGCGCGTGGCGGAGCAAGAGGCCGGTGGGATCACGCAGCATATCGGCGCGTATGTCGTTTCCGTCCCCGATCCCGATGACCCCAGCCGGCAGCGAGAGATCGTCTTTCTGGATACTCCGGGACACGAGGCCTTCACCCTGATGCGCGCGCGCGGAGCGCAAGTGACGGACATCGTCGTGCTGGTGGTGGCGGCCGACGATGGCGTCATGCCGCAGACGATCGAGGCTATTGAGCACGCTCGCGCTGCGCGCGTGCCCATTGTCGTCGCCATCAACAAGATTGACAAACCGGAAGCCAATCCCGAGCGGGTGAAGAAGGCGCTCGCCGAATATGGCCTCCTCTGGGATGGGTGGGGCGGCGATACGGTCATGGTCGAGGTCTCGGCGAAGCGTCGGATGAATCTGGACGCACTTTTGGAGATGATCCTCCTCACCGCCGATCTGATGGACCTCAAGGCGAATCCGAATCGCAAGGCGATGGGCACGGTCTTGGAGGCGAAGCTCGATCGCGGGCGCGGTCCGGTGGCGACAGTCTTGGTGCAGCAGGGGACACTGCGCGTGGGAGAGTGGTGTGTCGTCGGCGCCACCTTCGGGCGGGTGCGCGCGCTGGTGGACGATCGCGGGCGCATGGTCTCTGAGGCGGGACCCTCGCGTCCGGTGGAGGTGTTAGGTTTGGAAGCCGTCCCGCAGGCGGGCGATAAGCTCATGGTCGTCGAGGATCAGGCGACGGCCGAGCGCATCGCCTCGGCGCGACAACGGGAGCTGAGGCAAGCCCGGGCGCGCGCCGCTCACGTCTCGCTCGATCAGCTCTACAAGCGGCTACAGGCGGGAGAGGTCAAGGAGTTGCAGATCATCCTGAAGGCCGATGTGCAGGGATCGCTCGAAGCCTTGCGACAGACGTTGGAGAAGCTCTCCGGCGAGAAAGTCACGATCAATGTCATTCGGGCGGGCGTCGGCGCCATCACGGAATCGGATGTGCTGCTTGCCGCCGCCTCTCGGGATATGCACCGCACGGCGCTCATTGTCGGATTCAACGTGCGTCCGGAGCCGCGCGCGCGTGAGGTCGCGGAACAAGAGGGCGTGGAGATCCGTCTCTACTCGGTCATCTACAAGGTCGAGGAGGATATTCGCAACGCCATGCTCGGCCTGCTCGCCCCGGTGGAGAAGGAGGTGCTCCTCGGACGCGCGGAAGTCCGTCAGGTCTTCCGCATCGCCAAGGTCGGCAATGTCGCAGGGTGCGTCGTCCAAAGCGGTGTCATCCGGCGCCACGCTCATGCGCGCGTCATCCGCGATCATGTCGTCATCTACGAAGGGACGATCACCTCGCTTCGCCGCTTCAAGGAAGACGTGGTCGAGGTGAAAGAGGGCTTCGAGTGCGGCCTCGCTCTGGAGAAGTTCAACGACATCAAGGAAGGCGATGTGATCGAGGCGTACGTGATGGAGAAGGTCGCGCCGACACTGTGATGCCCCTTGGGCTCTCCGTGGACGCCGGCGCGGGAAGGAGGGACGATGAAGCGTTACCGCCCGGAGCGGATCGGCGAGCTGCTCAAAGAGGAACTGAGCCAGATCATCAGCTATGAGCTGAAGGATCCCCAACTCGGTCTCGTCACGATCACGCACGTGAAGGTGAGTTCCGATCTTCGCCATGCCAAGGTCTACGTGAGCACGCTCGGAACGCCTGAGGAATCGCGACAAACGGTGGAGCGATTGAATCACGCCGCGGGATTCATCCGACGACAGCTCTATCCGCGTCTCCACGTGAAGACGATCCCGGAGCTGGTCTTCCACTACGATGAGACCATTGCGCGCGCGGCGCGCATTGATGATCTCCTCTACGGGGAGAAGCGCGCGCGCGAACAGGAAGAATCTGCTGCGGAGGCCGAATCCTCGGGCGAGGTCGCACCGTCGGAGACGACGCCCCCGTAGCGAGTTGCACCTCGCGGAGGGACCCCTATCGCCGGGCGTCACGGGATATGTGTCGCAGGAGAACGGGAGGCGGAAGATGCTCATCGTCATGCACGCGGCGGCGACCGAAGAGCAGATCGCAGCGGTCGTCCGCAAGATCGAGGAGTTAGGCTTTCGCGCTCACGTCATCCCGGGGGCGCAGCGCACGGCTATTGGGATCACGGGCAATCCGGGTCCGCTCGATCCGGGATTATTCGAGGGGATGCCGGGCGTCATCGAGGCCGTCCCCGTCTCTCCACCGTATAAGCTCACAAGCCGCGAGGTCAAACCCGAGAAGACGGTCGTGCGCGTGGGCGAGGCGACGATCGGCGGTGAGGAGCTCGCTCTCATCGCCGGCCCGTGCGCCGTCGAGAGCTATGAGCAGACGATGATGGTCGCCGAATGGGTGAGCCGGCTCGGCGTGAAGTTCTTTCGCGGGGGGGCGTATAAGCCGCGCACGTCGCCGTATTCGTTCCAAGGGCTGGGAGAAGAAGGGCTGAAGATTCTGGCCGAAGTCCGCGCGCGCTTCGGCCTGAAGATCGTGACCGAAGCCATAGATCACGAGAGCGCGGATTTGGTCGAACGATATGCGGATATCATGCAGATCGGCGCGCGGAATATGCAGAACTTCAGCTTGCTGCGGCGCGCCGGGCAGGCTCGCATCCCCGTCCTCTTGAAGCGCGGGATGTCGGCGACGTTGGAGGAGCTGCTTCTGGCCGCCGAATACATCATGGCCGAAGGCAACTACAATGTCATCCTCTGCGAGCGCGGCGTGCGCACGTTTGCGCAGCATGCCCGCAACACGCTGGATCTCTCGATTGTGCCGGCCGTGCAGCGTCTGAGCCATCTCCCGATCATTGTGGATCCCAGTCATGGGACCGGACGTCGCGAGCAGGTGATCCCTTTGGCTCGAGCCGGCGTCGCCGTCGGCGCCGATGGAATCATGGTGGAGGTGCATCCGAATCCCGAACGCGCGCTCTCAGATGGACCGCAGGCGCTGACCCTTCCGATGCTGTGCGATCTCGTCCAACAGGTTCGCGAGATCGCGGCGCTCATCAAGAGGGTCGAGCCGCAGGGGGCGCCCAGGTGAGGACCATCCCCCTGTCGTGCTCTCTCTTCGATCTCTGCTGAAGAGATGGGGCGGCGACTGAAAGCGCCATGAGCTCCCACGAGGACGGCCAACGTCTGAGATCCTGCAACTTGCCTCGTGGAGAGTCTCGGGATACATTACCCGGCATGAGAGCGCATGCGATCTCGCGCGGGTTCTTCCGGCGATCTCAGGATCGCAGAGAGATCGTGCGCCGAGCCGTCGTCCGGTGGACACCCTGCCAGCAGGCACCCCACGCCACGGGAGCCTCCACGGTGGGGTACCCCGGGCGATCGCGTGAGGACCCTTTCTGTGCTCGTGTCGCGCGTCGAGCGGGCAGCCTCCTTCTTCTCGGACTGCTTCTGATCTCGGCGTGCACACCGCGCGTGACCGTTCGACCGCGCGTCCCTGCCTTCGCGCAGCTCATTGCGCAGTTCTCGGAAGAGGGCGGGTACTTCCCGAGCGACAATCTGATCTCAAATGAGCTGGGGTACCAAAAGATCCTGCAGAAGCTCGACGAGCTGAACGTGCGCGGGGGAGTCTACATCGGCGTCGGTCCCGAGCAGAATTTCACCTACATTGCGGCCGTGCGCCCGAGCTGGGCGTTTATCGTGGACATCCGGCGCGACAATCGGCTGCAGCACCTCTTTTACAAAGCGCTCTTTGCGCTGGCGCGCACTCGCGCCGAGTATTTGGCCCTGTGGTTGGGTCGGCCGATACGCGAGCCTTTGGACCATTGGACGCGCGCCTCGATCGCCGATCTGGTCAAGGCGATGGACGAAACATCGCCGGATCCGAGTTACCAGCGCAGGACGTTGGAGCGTGTCTATGAGATGATCGAACGCCGGTTCGGCGTACCGCTTGGGCCGGAGGATCGGGGGCGCATCGAGGCCATTGCCCGCAGCTTCTTCGACGAGGGGCTCAATATCCGATACGAATCGCACTTCCGTCGGTCCTGGCGGCAGTTCCCCACTTTGCGCCAGCTTCTTCTGGAGACCGATCTCACGGGTCGGCCGCGTAATTTCCTCGCCGCGGAGGAGAGCTTTCAGTTCCTCAAGCGCTTGCACGAGCAGGATCGGATCATCCCGGTGACGGGCGACTTCGCCGGTCCGAAAGCGCTCCGGGCCATCGGGGACTACGTACGCGGTCTGGGCGAGACGGTCTCGGTCTTCTATGTCTCCAACGTCGAGTACTACTTGCTGCAGAATGACACGTTCGCGGCATTCGCGGAGAACGTGAAAGCATTGCCACGAACCGAGCGCAGCCTCATCATTCGGAGTTATGTGGGCTATGGCTTCTCGCATCCGGAGGCCTTGCCCGGATACTTCATCACGACACTACTGCAGCGCATGAATAATTTCGTCCGCTTGTATGAGGCTGGGGAGTACCGCACCTATTGGGATGTGGGCGTGCTCGATTACATCCCCGTGCGCTGACGCGCCGTTACCGAGGTCCCCGAAGCGTTCCCGTTGACGAGGAGAGCGCACATGCCGTAAGGTAATGGCATGTTGGGAGGAAAGGCGATGGGTGAGTGGCCGCAGGCGTTTCGGGATCCCCACACGACTGGGGCCCCTACGGTGGAGTATCTTGGGGAATCGCGGAGAGAACCCGTGCGCGAGATCCGTCCGATCTTGGAGAAAGCCCTCGCGGGAGAGCGCCTCACGGTAGAGGATGCCGTGTGTCTGCTGGCCTCGGATGACCTGATTGCCCTGGGCATGGCAGCGGACACGATCCGGCGGCGAAAGCATCCCGGCGACGTCGTCACCTACATCATTGATCGCAATGTGAACTACACGAACATCTGCATTCAATACTGCCACTTCTGCGCCTTCTATCGGCCACCGGGATCGCCCGAAGGATATGTGCTGCCGCTGGAGGAGTTGTTCCGGAAGATCGAGGAGACGATCGCCCTGGGCGGAACGGGCATTTTGATGCAAGGCGGGTTGAATCCGTATTTGAAGATCGAGTACTACGAGAACCTCTTGCGGGCGATCAAAGAGCGGTATGGGATTCACCTGCATTGCTTCTCTCCGACCGAGATCGTGCATATCGCGCGCGTTTCTAAGCTCCCTCTCCGCGAGGTCATTCGTCGGTTGAAGGCGGCGGGCTTGGGCTCGATTCCGGGGGGAGGCGGCGAGATCCTGGATGATGAGATTCGGCGCCGCATCGGGCGGAAGACGACGACCGAGGAGTGGCTCACGGTCATGCGCATTGCTCATGAGGAGGGCTTGCGTACGACGGCGACGATGGTCATCGGATTCGGGGAATCGCTCTGGCATCGCGCGCAGCATCTGGAACGCATTCGGGCGCTGCAGGATGAGACGGGGGGCTTCACGGCGTTCATCCCGTGGACATATCAGCCGGAGAACACGGCACTGGGCCGGACGGGAGGGCCGGAGGCGACGGCCGTGGAGTATTTGAAGCTGCTGGCTGTCTCGCGTCTCTACCTCGATAATGTGGATCACCTGCAGGTCTCGTGGCTGACGCAAGGGCTGAAGGTCGCGCAAGTGGGATTGTACTTCGGTGCGGACGATTTCGGCAGCACGATCATTGAGGAGAACGTCGTGACGGCAGCCGGCGCACCGCGTCTTTCGGTGAGCGAAGCTGAGATTCGCCGCCTGATCACTGACGCCGGATTCCGCCCGCAGCAGCGCGATACGCTCTACCGCCCCGTCGAACGTTCGCCGGAGAAGAGCACGGACGTTTCTACGCAGGATCCCCTTGAAGCCCCCACGCGACGAGAGTCCCCACGGGGGGGTACTCCGGAGGATCGCGGGGAAGGCGCGCGCGCGGAGGGACGCCGTGCCGATTCCGCTTGTTGATCTTCGGCGCCAACACCGGCGGATTCGCAAGCGCATCCAGTCAGCGATCAAGCGCGTTTTCAAGTCCGGGCGTTTCGTCCTCGGGGAGGAGGTCGCGCGCTTCGAGCGCGAATGGGCCGCCTACTGCGGCGTCGCTCATGCCGTGGGAACGGGATCGGGAGCTGCGGCCCTGCACCTCGCCCTGCTTGTGCTCGACATCGGGCCGGGAGATGAGGTAATCACTGTCCCCTTCACCTTCATCGCGACCGCCTCCGAGATCACGCGCACGGGAGCCCGTCCGGTCTTCGTGGATATCGAGCCGCGGTCGTACACGCTCGACATCGCCCGACTCGAGGAGACGCTCGAACGGGAGTATGCGTTCAACGACCGGATCGGCCACCTCGTCAATCGCACGACGTTGCGACGGCTGAAGGCGATTCTGCCCGTCCATCTCTATGGGCAGATGGCGGACATGCGACCGATCCTGGAGCTGGCTCAGCGGTACAATCTCCGTGTGATCGAAGATGCTGCGCAAGCTCATGGGGCTGAATATCGAATGGAGCGCGCCCCTTGGAATCCCCAGGGGGGAATGCCCGTCGCGGCGACCATGTTCAAAGCAGGCAGTCTCGGCGATCTCGGCTGCTTCAGCTTCTATCCGAGCAAGAACTTGGGGGCTTGTGGGGAAGCCGGAGCCGTTGTGACGGGCAATGGGGAATGGGCGGAACGTCTGCGTCGCCTCGTCAACAATGGGCGGGCCGACGGGGATGTGCATCTGGAGGAAGGGTTCAATTATCGGCTGGATGCGCTGCAAGCGGCGATCCTTCGCGCCAAGCTCCGGTATCTGGAGGCATGGAACGAGCGGCGACGAGAGCTGGCCGCCCTCTATCGGCAGAAACTCGCGGATGTGGAGGAAATCACGCTCCCCGAGGAGATGCCCTATGGGCGACATGTGTACCATCGTTACGTCATCCGCGTGCCCGATCGGGAGCGTATTCGCCAATACTTAGCCGAGGCGGGGATCGAGACGGCCGTGCCCTATCCCATGCCGCTGCATCTGCAACCGGCATATCGGTATCTTGGCTATAGGCCTGGAGATTTCCCCGTGGCCGAGGAGTGCGCGCGTACGGTCTTGGCGCTCCCCCTCTATCCCGAACTGCGGGAGAAGGAGATCACGCGCATTGCGCGCACGCTCCGCATGGCGCTGCGCGCGCGAGGATGACCGTTCGGAGTCCCCACAGGGAGTGCTCGTGTGTTCAGCGCGGGAGATAGGACTTCGGGAATTTGGCGACGACCGTGTAATGGGGATCCACGACATTCGCGATGCGCAAGACCGCCAGTTGTGAGACGACCTGCAGGGCTTCCCATTTCTCGAAGCCGTAGTCTTCGACGAGCCAGCGGATCAGCTCCACGCACGCGATGCGCACGGCATCCACAAGCGGGCGAACGCTGCCGGCGACCATGATGGAGGTGTCATCCTCCAAGCGGGGCCAGGCGATCTTCTTCCCTTTGATGAGGTCGAACTGGAAAGTGACCTCCATCGTCGTCTCCAATCCGGAGCCACAGATCTCCCCATCTCCCTGCAGGGCGTGCCCATCGCCGAAGTAGAAGAGCGCGCCTTCGTGAAAGATGGGCAGATACACGGTCGTCCCTTCGCGCACATCGGGAGCGTCCATATTGCCGCCAAACGGTCCCGGCCACAGTCCGTCGAACGACTCCTCGCCCGGAGGCGCAACAGCCACGCGCCCGAGCATCGGCGAGAGTTTGACCTCGATCCGCCCCATCCGACTACCGGGCAGCTCCAACGTTGCCGTCATACGCTCGCGATCGAGCCTCCACACGAAGCGGCGGGCCGGAATCGGATCGGTCAGCATCGGCGTCCACCGATCAGCAGCCAGAAGGCCAAAGGTGGGATTGTGCGTCGAGATAGCGATATCGCGGTTAGGACGCAGGCGCAGGATCTTCACGACGAGCGTATCGTTGGGCGTCGCGCCTTCGATATAGAACGGGCCTACCTCGCCGGGCCATTTTCCTCCGGGACGCTCATACCATTCGCCCCAGAGCGTCTCCGTCTCGACGATGTCGCCCGGACGGAGGCGCAGGACCGGTTCGCGTCGCGCGAACGTCGGATAGCCCACCGTGGGCGTGAAGCGATGAACTTCAGCGCGTACGGCGCGCTCCAGTGCGAAAAGGACGCCAAAAGCGGCGAGGACGGTGATCATCTTACGGCTGACACGTCGTGCGCACGTCTTCATCTCTCCCCTCCCGCATTGAAAATCGTGCGAAGCGCCGTTACTATACTCGCTCCGCCGAGAAATGGCGAGCGCAAAAGACACAACCGGGCCAAAGGCGCGCACGCTCGAGAGTCGAGCGCGGGCACTCCTGGAACGGTGGTTTCATCTGAGCGAGCTGGGGACGACGATCCGCACGGAAGTGCTCGCCGGTGTGACGACCTTCCTGACCATGGCTTATATCATCTTCGTTCAACCAGCCGTTTTGAGCGCGGCGGGGATGGATTTCGGCGCCGTGCTCGTCGCGACATGTGTGGCGAGCGCCGGAGCGACGCTCCTGATGGCTTTTCTGGCCAATTATCCGATCGCCGTTGCTCCGGCTATGGGGCATAACTTCTTCTTCGTCTACACGGTCGTCCTGGGGATGGGCGTGCCTTGGACGGTGGCCTTGGGCGCAGTGGCGCTCGCCGGGATTGTGTTCATCCTCACGGCAGGGGTCGGACTGCGCGAACGGCTCATCACGGCCATTCCGGCCTCGCTCAGGCATGCGATCGCCGCTGGTATTGGCCTGCTCATCGCGACGATTGGCCTTCAATGGGCGGGTTTAATCACTGCCTCCTCGGGGACGCTGGTGGCGTTGGGCGATCTGAGGGCGTCTCCCACCCTCCTCTCCCTCTTCGGGCTCGCCGTGATGGCGCTCCTCTCCGTCCGTCGGGTGCGTGGTGCCGTGTTGTGGGGAATTCTGGTGACGACCGTCACAGGGCTTCTGCTGGGACTTGTTCAGTATCAGGGGCTCTTCGGTCGCCCGCCGTCGCTCGCCCCGACGTTTCTTCGGCTCGATCTCCTGGGAGCACTGCGCCCGGAGATGTGGGAAGCGGTCTTCGTCTTCTTCTTCTTGGCGCTCTTCGATTCGGTCGGGACGCTGGTGGGGGTTGCCGGACAGGCGGGTCTATTACGAAATGGCGTGCTGCCGCGTGCTCGCGAAGCCCTTCTGGCGGATGCCATCGGTACGGTAGGTGGTGCTGTGCTCGGGACGTCTACGGTCACCGCTTATATCGAGAGCGCGACAGGCGTCGCCGCAGGCGGACGGACAGGGTTGGCGAATCTCGTGACGGCCGCGCTCTTTCTGCTTTCGCTGCTTTTCTATCCCCTGGTGCGCATGATCGGCGGGGGATATCACACGGCACAGGGGATCACGCTCTATCCCGTCATCGCGCCCGCTCTCATTCTCGTCGGGACGTTCATGATGAAGGAGGTGTCGCGTATCCCCTGGGAGGAGATGACAGAAGCCATTCCCGCTTTTCTGACCATAATCATCATGCCGCTCAGCTTCAGTGTCACCGACGGGATCGCTTTCGGCTTCATCTCATACGCGCTCTTGAAACTCGTTGCCGGGCGAGGCCGCGACGTCCATTGGATTCTCTATCTCTTCGCTGTCCTCTTTGTGCTCCGCTACGCCCTTGGGCGGTGAGTCACAGATGGAGGAGGGCGAGGGCTCCTTGAGCGAGGAGCTGTTCCGCCAGGTGGCGGCCGAGCGCCGCCGCTTCGGTGAGAGGGCCGACCACATGAGCGCTCAACAGGCGCGCGCCGTCCGGACTGGCGATCATCCCCCGCAGGATCAGGTGAGAGGGGTCATGGGGAAGGACGTCGGCATGGGCGGCGATCGGGACATGGCATCCCCCGCCTAATCGGTGCAAGACGGCTCGCTCTGCTGTTATCGCTGAACGCGTCTGCGGATGATCGAGGGGAGCGAGCAGAGCGTTCACCTCATCGTCGTCAGCGCGCGTCTCAACGGCAATGACGCCTTGTCCGATGGCCGGAATCATCACCTCCGTAGGAATGCGCTCGACGATGCGCTCTTCCAGGCCCAGGCGCACGAGTCCGGCCGTGGCGAGGATGATCGCATCATAGTGGCCGTCGTCGAGCTTTCGCAAGCGCGTGTCCACGTTTCCCCGCAAGGGTCGAATCTGGAGATCGGGGCGCTGCGCGCGCACTTGCGCCGCACGACGCAGGCTGCTGGTCCCGAGGATCGCTCCTTCCGGCAGGGTGAGCAACGTCCCCCGTCCCGTCCGGGTGATCAGAGCATCGCGCGGATCCTCGCGCTCCAGGACGGCGGCCAGGTGCAAGCCCGCGGGGATTTCCGCCGTCATGTCTTTCAAGCTGTGGACGGCGAGATCAATCTCCCGGGCGAGCAAGGCCTCTTCCAGTTCTTTGATGAAGAGGCCCTTACCCCCAAAGTCCGTCAGGGGACGGTCGGCGATGCGGTCGCCGCTTGTCTTGATGACTTTCACCAAGAGGTGAAGCTCCGGATACCGCGCCGTGAGCTTCGCGCGCACGATCTCTGCCTGACGGAGCGCCAACAGGCTCCCTCGCGATCCCAGGATGAGAGATGAGCGCTTCATGGTCTCATTCTCGCGGGGATGAACGCTCTTGAGTCTCCAGGATGTCCGTCCACAGCTCCACGACGCTCAGCTCCTCGGGTCGCCGCGCGTCGTCGCGCGCCGCTTGATGTAGGCGTGCGATGGCCGGATGGGCGAATTTATTGATGATGCTCTCCAGCAGGTGGCGAAGCGCGCGCTCCTGCTCCGGCGTGAGCGTGCCGAGATATCGCCGGTGGCGCTCCAATTCGCCGTAAGCGATCTCTTCCAGGCGGCGCCGAAAAGCCGCAATCACGGGGCCGATCTCGAGGCTGCGGAGCGACTTCATAAAGGCCTCTACCGCCTGATCCACGATCATCTCCGCGCGCGCTGCCTCATGTCGGCGGCGTTCCATATGGGCGTGGGCGATCTGTTCGAGATCGTCAATATCGTAGAGGAAGACGTTGGCGAGCTGCCCGACGCTCGGTTCGACTGTGCGGGGGACGGAGATGTCAATGAGAAAGAGCGGGCGATTGCGCCGCGCGAGCATGGCGGCGGCCACATGCTCGCGTCGCACGATGGGCTCAGTCCCTCCGGCCGAGCAGATGAGGATATCGGCGCGAGCGAGGGAGGTCGGCAACACCTCGAGCGAGAGCGCCTCCGCGCCGAATTGAGTCGCGAGCTGCTCGGCGCGCTCCCGCGTGCGATTGCAGATGAGCAGGTGACGGACACCGGAGGCCAGAAGATGTCGAACGGTGAGCTCTGCCATCTTGCCCGCCCCGACCAGAAGCACAGTCCTCCCCTGCAGATCGTCGAAAATCTTCCGCGCCAGCTCGACAGCGACCGAGCTGACCGAGACGGCTTCCTCTCCGATGGCCGTCTCCGTGCGCACGCGCTTGGCGACCGAAAACGCGCGCGGCACAAGCAGGTGAAGCGTCTTGCCCACCGTTCCCGCGGCGAGAGCGCGCGCATAGGCGTCCTTCACCTGTCCGAAGATCTGCGGCTCCCCGAGGACGAGGGAATCTAAACCGGCCGTGACGCGAAAGAGATGTCGGACGGCTTCCCGATCCACATAGTGATAGAGCGCAGCTTCATACACATTCGGAGGGACCTGACGCTGATCTCGAAGAAAGGCACGGATGCGCTCGATCGCGGCGCGCTCCGCGCGATCTGAGGATCGCGTGGGGACTCCTGTGGCGGCAAGAATCTCCACACGGTTGCAGGTGGAGAGGATGAGGCCCTCGGCGATCGCCACGCCGTCCACAAGCCGTCGCAGGGCGTCGGGAAGCTCCTCTTCCGTGAAGGCCAGGCGCTCGCGCACCTCGATGGGTGCCGTTCGATGATTCAGCCCGACCAAGACGATCGTCATAAGATGTGACCAAAGAGACGAGCGCTCACAAACGTCGCGGCCGTCGCCAGAAATCCGACGATGAGCAACAGAGCCGCCCGACGGCCGCGCCATCCCGCGGCCAACCGATAGTGCACGACGATCAGGTAGAAGAGCCAGGTGACGAGGGCGAGCACAATGATCGGATCACCGCGCCAGAAAACCGGATCGCTCCGATGAAGCAGGATGACCCCCGTCCCGATCCCCAACGTGAGCATGAGAAAGCCAAGCAGCAGCGACCGATAGCCGATGGTCTCGCAGGTGGAGAGAGAAGGGAAATACCGATAGATGAGACCAAAGCGCTTGCGCTTGAGTTCGCGTTCCTGGAGCAGATACATCAGCGCCGCCAGGAAGGCGAGCAGGAAACCCGCATAGGCGAGCATCATGAAACCAATGTGAAGCGGGAGGGCCGGCATGCGCAGGACATCTTCCAATTCGTGCGGCAGCAGGGTGAATCCGGTCGAGACGAGTGCGACAAGGACGAAGAGCACGACGATCGGCAGGACGAAGACGCCGAGGACATCCGCCCGACGGCGCGCCCTCTGCAGGAGGAGGTAGTAGACGAGGATCGCCCACGCCAGGAACGCGAAGACCTCCTGCGTGCTGATCATCGGGATGTGGCCGAACCGAATCGCTGCACGCACGAGCCAGATCGTGTGCGCGCCGAATCCCACCGCGAGAGGGAGAGCAAGACGCCATGTCCCGAAGCGCGCGCCTCTCCCCCAGAGACTCGCGATCAGGTGGAGCAAGGCGAGCACATACGCGATCGCCGCCGCAAGAAGCAACAGGTCTGCTCTCTCCATAGGGCGAGGAGAGATTGTACGCCTCGCGTGGCGGACCGGTCAACCGTCCCCCCGGGGTGAGGCCAAGGGCGCGACGCTCGAAGACCGGAGCCTCCGGTTCAGGCGAACACGCGTCGGATTTGATAGGTCGTCGTGCGCTCTGCCGGAATGCGCCCGAGCTCGCGAATGCGCGCGTGAAATTCTTCCGGCGCCATATACTCCCCAGCCGTCGCTCCGGCCAGCCGCGAGATGTTCTCCTCCATGAGCGTGCCCCCATAGTCGTTAGCCCCCGCTTGCAAGCACTGCTGCGAGAGTGCACGCCCGAGCTTCACCCAGGAGACTTGAATGTTCTCGATCCATCCGCGCAGGAGCAACCGCGCCAGCGCATGCACTTTCAGATGCTCGTCCACGGTCGGCCCCGGACGGGCTTTCCCGAGCTTGTAGAGCACCGTGTTCCAGGGGACGAACCCCAAAGGAACGAACTCCGTGAAGCCGCCCGTGCGCTTCTGAATATCTCGTAACAGGAGCAGATGTCGGACCCAATGCTCCGGCGTCTCCACATGCCCGTACATCATCGTGGAGGTCGAGCGGATGCCCAGTTCGTGGGCTGTCGTGATCACCTCGACCCATTGGGCGACAGAGAGCTTCTGTCGCGAGATCCGCCATCGCACCGTATCATCGAGGATCTCGGCGGCCGTCCCCGGCAGCGTATCCAAACCGTTCTCCTTCAGCATGAGCAGGTAGTCGCGGAGCGGCAGTCCTGTTCGCTCGACGCCGTAGACGATCTCCATCGGCGAGAACGCATGGATGTGAATCTCGGGAACGCGCGCTTTGATGGCGCGCAAGAGATCGCGGTAGAAGAACCCGTCCATGTTCGGAGGCAATCCGCCCTGCACGCAGACCTCGGTGGCGCCTCGCCGCCAGGCCTCAGCGGCTTTCTCGGCGACCTGTTCGAGCGTCAGCGCATACGCATCTCGCTCCTTCGGGGTGCGACTGAAGGCGCAGAAGCTGCATCCGACGAAGCAGATGTTGGTGAAGTTGATGTTGCGGTTGACGACATAGGTGACGATATCTCCCACAGTCTCTTGTCGCACTCGATCGGCGACGGCAATGAGCGCCTGAAGCTCCTCGCCTGTTGCCTGGGCGAGGCGCAGGCCCTCTTCCACGCCGAGTTCGCGCCCCATGAGCGCTGCTTCCAGGATCCGAGCGACGTCAGGGGAAAGACGGGAGAGCCAGCGCTCCAAGGATTCGACATGGCGTTCACGCGCCAAGGTGACCTTCATCATGATCCCCCCTCACACGGGATACCCCTCCGGGGTCACGCGCGCTCGCACGCGCTCCAAAAGCGCCGGGGCGAGAAACCCCGGCGTGCGGATGAATTCCGGGTAGATGGCCAAGCGCTCGCGCAGTTCGAAGCCGCGCGCGCGCATCTCGTCGCGCAACCATTCGATGTGGGGCCACGGGTATTCGGGGTTAATGTAGTCGCGGGTGAGAGGCGAAATCCCCCCCCAGTCATTGATCCCAGCCCGAAGCATCATATCCAGTGCCTCGGTCGCTCTCGGCGAGGATGCCGTGAGCGTCGAGGGAGCATCGCGGAGGTCCCCATGCGATCGCGAGATCGCGTGGGGTTCTTGAAGGATGAGATTCGGCGGAACTTGAATGTTCATCTCGCCACCAAAGAGGAGTCGAGCGACGGCCACCGTGCGCGCCAGGTCTTCCAATGTCGGCTCCGGATGCGCGCGCATGGGCGTATCCGGCTTCGCCCGGAAATTCTGAATGATGATCTCCTGGATGTGTCCGTATGTCTCATGCAGGGCGCGCAACTCCAAGAGCGAATCCACGCGCTCCTCGAGGGTCTCGCCGATCCCAATGAGCAACCCCGTCGTGAACGGGATGCGCAAGCGTCCCGCATCAGCAATCATGCGCAGCCGGAGGCGCGGATGCTTATCCGGAGCGCGGAAATGAGGTCCGCCACGCCGGAGCAAGCGCGAGCTGGCATTCTCCAGCATCAGCCCCATGCTCACGCTCACCTCCTTGAGCGCGCGCATCTCGTCCTCACTCATCACACCCGGATTCACATGCGGCAGCAGCGTCGTCTCCCGCAACAGGCGCGCGCACATGGCGTGGAGATACTCGATCGTCGTCCCATGCCCGAGCGCCGCCAGTGTCCGGCGCATCTCAGGAAAGGCGCGCTCCGGCTTATCACCCAGGCTGAAGAGCGCTTCCTTGCACCCGAGCCGCTCTCCGGCACGCGCGACCGCGAGCACTTCTTCAGGCGTCATTGTTCTCGCGTCGGGATCGCCCGGATCCTTTCGGAATGTACAATAGGCGCAGTAGTCGCGGCACAGGTTGGTGAGCGGGAGGAAGATCTTCTTGGAGAAGGTGATCGTCCGTCCGCGCCCCCGATCGCGCACCTCGGCAGCCGCTTCCAGAAGCGCCCACAGGTCATCTCCCTCCGCGCGGATGAGCAGAAGTGCTTCGTCGCGCTGCACGCGCTCTCCCGCGCGCGCCTTCTTCAGCGCAGCGGCGAACGCCCGAACAGAGGACCGTGCGCATGTAAAAGATGCCATCTCGCGCCTCATCCCTGGAGATCCCCCGTGGGATCCCCCCACCTCGCCCGCTTCGCAGTGTCCCCGCGCGATCGCACGACCGCCCGGGGCGCCTCCTTTTCATGACGAGCATCAACTGTACCGCACCTCAGAAACGGGCGCAAACAGTTCGTCCGGACGTGCCTGAAAGCCGGCGCGAGCACTGGGGTCCCCCTCGGAGAGATGAGGCCTCGATGCGAAAGGGCATGCGCTGAGGCCGATAGCGCACGTTTCATCACTGCCGTCGTCCTCGGGCGGGCATGCGCGCGATGGATACGGCGCTTGGATGAGTGATATATTTTTTCAGGGTCGCGAGGTGCGCTATGAAAAAGTCCGCCGCCACAGACCTGCGGTTTGATCGGTATGAAGACTTCCGTCGCTGGGTGGAGGACCAACCCGGTTACTGGATCCTCGTCCGAGGGGTGCCCATGCCGAGCCCATCCCCATCGCGTCTGCACCAGAAGATTTCCCTTCGCCTGGAATTACTCCTGGTGGAAGCCGTACTGAAGCCAGGCCTGGGAGAGGTTTACGATGCTCCTCTGGATGTGAAGCTCCGGGAGGACACGGTCTATCAACCGGACCTGCTGGTGGTCCTCCGGGAGCACGCCGATCGCTTGAAAGAAACTCACATCGAGGGGGCGCCGGATCTCATCGTGGAAGTCCTCTCTCCACCCACGGCACAGCTAGACCTTCTGGACAAGCGGTACGACTATGCCGAAGCGGGCGTGCGAGAATACTGGGTGGTGGACCCTGAATCTCAGCGCGTGGAGATGTATGAACTGCGGGAGGGACGGCTCGTACTGGCCGAGTCTCAACAAGGGACAGGGTGCATTCGCAGTCGCCTCATCCCATCCCTCGAAGTAGATGTCGCCGCCTTGTTCCAGGATTTGTAAGAGCCGCTTCGGCGATCAAACGGCGCAGATGCCGTGTCTCATGATTCAGAAGCCAAGCCCATCGTTGCGCGTTCTCTTATCCAAGGAGCCTCCACACGCGGACGGGGGCCTGAGCGTTTTGGAGGAGCTGTCGGAGAGGTCCGTCTCGGTCATTCCTCCTCCATTCCCTACACGACGCACCCAACGTCCGTGATATGAGGCGGGCCGTCCGAGTCCGGCTGTGCCAGCAGTGGGAAACGGCGCTCTCGCTCAATCGCTTCCCCGATCTTCAGCACTGCCGCCTCATCCGAAGCACGGAGCAAGAAGGAGGAATATCCGGGCCTGCCGTAGTCGCTCGCCAACTGGTTCACGTCCACCCAGATCTCGGAATCGAACGCCGTGTTTCCAGCTTCGAAAATGCCCACCACACGCCAGGAGCCTTTGCCGAATCGCATGTCGTCGCCCACCCGCAGATTCTGGAATCGCTCGGAGACACGACGGGCAACCAGGGCCTCGCGTGATTCCGGAGGGAACATTCGTCCTTCAACGATTCGCACCTGTGGTCGCAGGGCCAATCCCTCAGGCGAGAGACCGCGCACCGTCACGTTCACTTCTTCCCTTTCATCGCGGCGGGACATGCTGATGGTGACCACGAGCTCGGCCGAAGCCAGTGGTTCGCCGCGAGCATTCCTCCGAACGCTCGGCAGGTATGGAACGACGGGCCACGCGTCGTGCCCGATGAAACTGCTGGAGCTCCGATTCCGATCCGCGTCGGAGGATCAGGACGTTCAACGGCCCTCCCGTCGAGAGGAATGCGGTCTCCAAGCCTTTCGCCAACGCCATGACGCCCACGAAGGTCGCTGTTGTCAGCGCGATTCCCAACACCGTCAGAGCAGCACTTGTGCGCCGCACCAGCAAACTGCGCAAGCTATACCTCCACAACACCACCACCGCCATCTCTCACCCCACGAAGCGCAATCCTTCCACGACGGCTTTTCGAGCGCTCAGGACGAAGAAATCGAAGCGTTCGCCATTGAAGGTGATGATCCGATCGAACGTCTCCAGCTCGGCGATCAGGCGGAGAGCATCCGGTTCGAACCATGTGCGAAAGGAGTGCGCCTCATCCCACGTGACCGCGACGGCGAGGCCGAAGGCGCGGATGTTCGCCCATCCCCCCGGCACTTCGTGGGACAGCCGTTGCGTTTCTACGTCAAGGTAGATCTCGCGAGGCATGTTCGTCTCCGAACGTCCGAGTCCGGCAGAGCCGAAGCGATAGCGCGACGGACTGCTGCTATTAAAGCGTCGAGATTCCCAGCGCTGAAGGCGAGGACCGGAATGGGCTCGTGCACGACGACTCGGACGTGCCCCGGCCGACACCGCAACGGCCCCTTGGGCATCACCTCGTAGGCGCCGAGGATCGTCACCGGCACGATTGGAACGCCTGCGTCCAGCGCCAGAAGGAAGGCTCCTTTCCGAAAGGGCAGCAGCGTCCCATCGGGCGTGCGCGTGCCCTCGGGATAGGCGAGGAAGCTCACCCCGCGCTTGAGCTTCTCGGCGGCCTGGCGCAAGCTCTCAACCGTTCGTTCTCGATCGGAGCGATCAATCGGCGCGCAGTCCATCCACCGAAGTCCCCAGTTGAGCAGAGGCCACCGAAATAACTCTCTCTTCGCCAGAAAAGCGAGGTCTCGCCTGAGTCCGACCAATTGGATGAGTGGATCGAGCAGACTCTGATGGTTCGAGAGGAAGAGATACGTCTGATGCGGATCGAGTTTCTCCGCTCCTTGAACATGGAATCGCACGCCGCCGAGCCGAAGCCCGATCCGGATGAAGAATCGGGCCGGAGCATAGAGGATGCGCTTTCGCCGAAGCAGGAGGAAAAGGGCAAAGAGCATGGGGGAGATCACGACGAGGCTGAGGCTCCAAAACGCCAATACTGTCCATCCCCGCACGCGATCCACCTTCGCGACCCTCCTCAGCATCACTTGCACAAAATCGGGGATATGATAAACTCTTGCCCGTCGTTCGACAACGGAAGGGGAGGCCGAAGGCACACCGGTATGTGAGCGCGGGAGGGAGAGTATGAGGAAACGACTCCACCTACTTCTTGTCGGTGTTGCGCTCGTCGGTCGGGCGCTGGCCTTTGCTTCGGTCCAGGAAGATGTCCCCTCGCCCGCTTCGGTGCTCGGCTTTCAGCCGGGCGAGGATCGGCGTCTGGCGGATTGGGGGCAGATCGTCGAGTACTTTCGGCGATTGGACGACGCGTCTTCGCGCGTTCATGTCTTGGAGATCGGGCGTTCGACGCAGGATCGGCCGATCCTCATGGTCGTGATCACTTCGCCGGAGAACATGGCCCGTCTGGACCGATATCGCGAGATCACGCGCCGATTGGCCGATCCCCGCACGATCGCCGATGAGGCCGAAGCTGAGCGTCTCATCGAGGAGGGGCGGGTGATCGTCGCCATCACCTGCTCGATCCACTCGACGGAGATCGTCGGATCGCAGATGGCGATGGAGCTGGCGTACCGGCTGGCGTCGGATGTCTCCTCGGAGACGCGTGAGATCTTGGATCGTGTGATCCTGCTGCTCTTCCCGAGTCCGAATCCCGATGGCATTGATATCGTCGCTTCTTGGTATCGGCGCACGCTGGGAACACCGTATGAGGGGACAGCACCGCCGGAGTTGTATCACCCCTACACCGGGCACGATAACAATCGCGATTGGTTCATGCTCACTCAAGCGGAGACGCAGGCGATCACGCGCGTGCTCTATCGCGAATGGTTCCCGCAAATCCTCTACGACGTGCATCAGATGGGATCCACGGGCGCGCGCATGTTCGTGCCGCCGTTTTACGATCCGCCGAATCCGAACATTGATCCCATCCTGCTTGGCAGCGTGGCTGTGATCGGCCACCACATGGCCTGGGCATTGGCGAGAGCGGGATTTCGCGGCGTGGTGACCAATGCGCAATACGACACGTGGTGGGCGGGCGGGCTGCGCACGATGCCCTATTACCACAACATGGTGGGGATCTTGACCGAGGCGGCGAGCGCGCGCCTGATGACGCCCATCCTGCTCACGCGGGAGCAATTGCGCAGCGCGACACGCGGGTTACCGAATCCGTTGGAGCGCGCCACCAACTTTCCCGATCCCTGGCCCGGAGGCCTGTGGCGTCCGATGGACATCTTGCAGATGGAGCTGGTGGCGGCGCAGGCCTTGCTTCGTGTGGCCGCGCGCTATCGCGCGGAGTTCCTCCGCGACTTCTATCACCTCGGGAAGCGGGCCATCGAGCGAGGACGAACCGAGGAGCCCTTCGCCTACATCATCCCGCCGGAGCAGTGGGATCGGCCGACGACGGCGCACCTGCTGAACATCCTGATGGCGCAGGGCGTCGAAGTCCATCGGGCCACGGAACCCTTTGTCGCGGATGGAACGACCTATCCGGCGGGCAGCTTTGTGATCCTGCTGGCGCAACCGCTCCGTGCTCTGGCGAAGACACTGCTGGAGATTCAGCGTTATCCGGAACGACGCCTCTATCCGGGAGGGCCACCCGAGCGTCCCTACGATGTCGCCGGATGGACGCTTCCCCTGCAGATGGGGGTGCACGTTGTCGAGATCGCCCGTCCCTTTGACGCGCGCCTGGAGAAAGTCACGGAGACGGTCTCCATTATCGGGCGTGTGAGCGACGCGCGCGGAGCTGAATCGCGGTCGGTCGCGCAGAGCGCATGGCTTATCGAGCCGAAAGCAAATCGCGCCTTTTCGGCTGTGAACGAGCTTTTGGATTCCGGCCTTTTCCGGGTGAGCCGGATCGCGCGCGAGGTGACCCTTGATGGACACCGCTATCCGGCGGGAACGTTCGTCCTGCACGCCGTGGAAGGCGCGCGCGCTTCTCGTGCGGCCGTGCGACAGGCACCGGGCACTCCCCGCGATCTGAGGATCACGGTGGAGGACGTCGCACGCCGTCACGGCGTGGACGTTCGCGCTACGAGCGAGCGACTTCCGGCGCTTATTCCGGTGGAGCGACGACGCATTGGGCTCTATCGCAGTTGGGTGCCTTCGATGGATGAAGGGTGGACGCGATGGGTGCTCGAGCGCTTCGGTTTCGCTTACACGACACTGCGCGATCCGGACATTCGCGCGGGCGACCTCCGCTCTCGGTTTGACGTGATCATCCTGCCGAGCGATTCCCCGCGCGAGATTCGCGAGGGCCATCGCCCCGGCTCTTATCCTCCGGAGTACACGGGGGGCTTGGGGAAAGAAGGCGTGGAGCATCTGAAGGCATTCGTCGCCGCCGGGGGGACGCTCCTCGCCTTAGGCGAATCTTCCGACTTTGTGATTGAAGAGTTCGGGCTTCCGGTGCGCAACGTCCTGCGCGGTCTCTCTCCGAACGAGTATTTCTGTCCCGGCTCCATCTTGCGCGTGACGATGAATCCGAATCATCCGGTGGCATATGGCATGCCGACGGAGGTCGACGTCTATGTCGTAGGGGGGCTGGCGTTCGAGATCACGGCGAATGCGGGTCAAGCGCCGGAAGTCGTCGCACGATATACGGCGGATCCGTTGCGAAGCGGCTATCTGTTAGGCCGGGAGAAGATCGCCGAGCGCGCGGCTCTGCTCGACGTGCCCTATGGGCGCGGGCGCATCCTCCTCGTCGGATTCCGCCCGCAACACCGGGGGCAGAGCTGGGGCACATTCAAGGTACTCTTCAACGCCCTGCTCCTCCCCCCGCGCTGAGCATCCGAGAGCGCCGGGAGCCGCCCTCAGGGTCGGAGTGTCGGATAGCGAATACCGAGCTGTTGAAGGTAGGTCTCGTACCTCTCGGGATTGAAGTAGAATCGCTTCAATTCCGGGCGAAAGCGTTCCATCTTCTCCCGATTCAGATGAATGGGCGGTGGCGTGCCTTCGGGGATAAGCGAGACCCACGGCTGATCCTTCGTCTGCTCGCGGAAGTAGGCCCACGCGGCGCGCACCAATTCGGGTTGGGTGAGGAAGTCCAAGGCCGTTAAGGCAAGAGCCTTCGCTCCGGCTGTCGCTCCTTTATGCGCAATGGGCGTGGCCATACTCACGGCGTTCGCCCAATGATGGCCCGGAAGACCGGGGATATTTCCGGGAAAGCGCAGATAGACCGTCGGTACATTCCAAGAGATCTCACCGATGTCGTCCGAGCCAGCACTCAGTGCTTCGCGTCCGGATTCGAGCCGCCCGACTTCGGTCTTGAGGCCGACGGGTTCGGCACCGATCTCTCGTTGTAGAGCTTTCGCCAGTGCGTGATCGGCTTCGCTCCACGCAGGCATGCCCACTCGCTCGATATTCTTTTGCAACACTTCGGCCACGACCTTGTTGAAGTGCGTGGGCCAAGTCGCGGCAAGGATGCGCTCGGTGACTTCGGTGTCGGTCATCAGAGCAGCGGCTTTCGCGATCCTTTGGCCGATCTCATGCAACTGCTTGATGCGCGCGTATTCGGTCTCCCGGAAATAGTACCACACGGTCGCGCGATCTGGGACGACGTTAGGCTGGTCCCCGCCCTCGACGATGACATAGTGCGACCGATGCTGCGGGCGAAGATGTTCGCGCCGGAAGTTCCAGGCGATGTTCATCAACTCGACGGCATCCAGCGCGCTCCGTCCGCGCCAGGGAGCCCCTGCGCTGTGAGCCGCCTCCCCGCGGAAGGTGAACTGCGTGGAGATCAGCCCCGTATTGGTCACCCCGTAAGCCGTGCTGAATCCGTCGCTGATGTGCGCGCCCAGGACGATGTCCACGTCTTTGAACAGACCGGCGCGCACGAAATAGTTCTTGCTCCCGAGCAACTCTTCGGCGACGCCCGGATACAGCTTCAGTGTCCCTGGCAGCCGGTAGCGCTCCATGAGCCGTTTGAGCGCGAAGGCAGCCGTGACGATCACTGCTTGTCCGGCATTATGTCCCTCGCCGTGCCCCGGAGCGCCCTCAACAAGAGGGTCGTGATAAGCGACGCCCGGCTTTTGCGACGCGCCGGGAATCGCATCAATGTCGGCGATGAAACCGATGACGGGCTGGCCTCGCCCCCAGCTCGCCACCCACGCTGTGGGAATGCCCGCTACGCCGCGCTCGACGCGGAACCCTTCTTTCTCCAAGAGCTCGGTCACGTATCGCGAGGTCTCGAACTCCTGAAAACCCAGCTCCGCGAAGCTGAAGATCATGTCCACCATGACCTGGGTGAATCGGCTCATCCCATCAATCGCTCCGAGCAGTTCCTGCTTGTATGCTTCGATCTGTTGAGGAGAGACGGATCCGCGTCCGACGGCCCGAAGATCGCTCCGAGCGAATCCTGGCCAGAGGCTCGCCATCAATAGGACGATGAAAAGACGTCTCTGTGCTCTGCTCATACATCCTCCCTCCTTGATCCGCCATGACCTCTCCCGGGGCATCCCCCATGAGGACCCCGATCGTGACGGCGGGATTGTAGGAGAGCACACGGAGCTTTTGTCAAGGGCTCGCACACTCTTGCTTGCGCCGGAGGGAAGCGGAAGAATATGCTGTCATGATCTCATGCACGGAGGGCATGAATGATGAAAAGGAATCGCTCTCTTCTCCTCAGCGCATGGATGGGCATGGGGACGATACTCCTCGGCGCATTTCCCTGTCGCTTGGTGTGGGCGCAGCACCCCGCATCGGGAGCCCCCCAGGCGATCCAACGATCGCCTGGGGTCACGGAAGCGACGCAGGAGCCGATCTCACTCGGACGCGTCAAGCCGCTTATGCTCAAGCGCGTGGGCGTGGACGTGGAGCGTCTCTGGTACCTCTCGTTGCACGAGGCTATTTTGAAGGCGTTGGAGAACAACACGGAGATTCAGCTCCAGAGGACCGGTGTGCAGATCAGCGAGTGGGGGCTTCGCGCCGTTCAAGGGGCCTATGATCCCGTTCTTTCGATCGGCGCTCCGCCTCCGGCGGCTGCTCTGGCCGCAACCGGATTCACTGGGGGCGTCGCCTCCCAAGGCTTTGGCTTCGAATCCCGTTCGATACCCGCGGCTTCGCGCCTGCAGGCCGGACGCGACGCGCAGGCGCAGCGAAGTCGCACGTTCACCTACAACTTCGGAATGAGCCAGTTGCTCCCCACCGGCGGAAGCTGGCAATTCACCTTCTCCAATCAGCGCACCACGACCAATTCGATCTTCACCACGCTGAATCCGCAGTTCTTCACGACGCTCGCCCTCGATGTCACGCAGCCGCTCTGGCGGAATTTCCGGTGGAATCAAACGCAGCAGCAGATCCGTATCGCGAAGAAAGCGCTCGATCTCTCCGACAGCCAATTCCGCCAGCGCGTGATTGAGATCATCACCCAGGTTCAGAAGGCCTATTACGACCTCATCTTCGCCATTCGACAGGTCGAGATTCTGCAAGAAGCCGTGCAGTTAGCGCGTCAGCAGCACGAAGAGAACCAACAGCGCGTGGAAGCGGGAACGCTCCCGCCCATTGAGCTCCATCAATCGCTGGCGGAGATCGAACGACGGAATCAGGAGCTGATCGCCGCTGTGGCTCAGGTCACGGTTGCGGAGAACGCGTTGAAGGGATTGATCCTTCCGAACCTGAACGATCCGCTGTGGCGGGCCAACATCGTCCCGACCGAGAGCATCGAATATGCCCCCCTGACGATTGACGAAGAGAGCGCGCTGCGGCTGGCGCTCGCGAACCGCCCGGAGGTGAAGCAGGTGCAGCTTCAGAAGGAGCAAGCGGACATCAATATCCGGTATTTCGCGAATCAGACGCGACCGGCGCTCAATCTCATCGCGCGCTATGCCTCCTTCGGACTGGCGGGGACGGAAGTTCCGCCCTCGCCGGAGTTCCCTTTCCTCGCCGGCAGGGTCGCCACGCTCTTTCTCGGAGGACCGAGTCAGGCCGTTGAGAACGCGCTCCGGCAGCGCTTCCGCGACGTCGCCATTGGAGTGAGCATCAGCTTCCCCCTTCGCAATCGCGCGGCCGAAGCGCAACTCGGGCAAGCCAAGGCGAACGCGCGCGCGGTGGAGTATCAGGAGCAGCAACTCCGGCAGCGGATCGCTATCGAGGTCCGGAATGCCCTGCAGAACGTCGAGGCGGCTCGCCAGAGCATTGAGGCAGCACGCGCGGCGCGCATCGCCCGGGAGAAGCAGCTTGAGGGGGAACAGGAACGGTTCGCCGCCGGAATGTCCACCAACTTCCTCGTCCTGCAGTACCAGAATATGCTCTCGCAAGCGCGGGGAGCAGAGCTCCAAGCGCTCGTGGCGTATAACAAGGCGATTGCCGAGCTGCAACGCGTGATGGGGACGACCCTCGACGTCTATAACATCCGGATCTCGACGGATCCTCGATGAGCGAGCGCCTCGAGGGCGCGCTCACGGTACAAGCAGCAGCTTCCCCGTCGAGCGCCGTTCCGCCAGGACGCGATGAGCGTCGGCCGCCTCGCGCAAGGGGAATGTGCGCTCGATATGAATCCGCACGTGCCCCGTTCGGATCCAGTGAAAGAGCGCATCGGCACGCCGAAGCAGCTCTTCGCGCGTGGCCACGTAGTGCGACAAGTGCGGGCGAGTGAGAAAGAGCGATCCCTGTGTGGAGAGCAGAAGCGGATCTACCGGCGGAACGGGACCGCTCGACTGGCCGAAGAGCACGAGGTATCCGCGCGGCCTCAAGCACTTCAGGCTCTTCTCGAATGTCGCCTGGCCGACGGAATCGTACACGACGTCAACGCCGCGCCCTTCCGTGATGCGTTTCACCTCGGCCTCGAAGTCGGTTTGGGTATAGAGGATCACATAGTCGGCGCCCACCTCTTTTGCGCGTCGCGCCTTCTCCTCGGTCGAAACCGTGCCGATGACACGCGCGCCGCGGAGCTTGGCCATCTGCACGATGAGCGATCCTGTCCCTCCCGCAGCCGCATGCACAAGCGCCGTATCTCCGGGCTGAAGCGGATACGTGCTGTGGGTGAGATAATGAGCCGTCAACCCTTGCACCATCGCTGCGGCCGCCACCTGGGCATCTACCCCTTCCGGGATGGGAACCAGTCTCCACGCGGGAACAACGGCGCGCTCTGCATACGCGCCGAGCGAAAGCGCATAGGCGACTCGATCCCCCGGACGTACCTCCGTGACTCCGACACCGACGGCTTCCACTGTACCCGCGCCCTCAATACCGGGCGTGAAGGGCAGCGGATTCGGATACAGACCGGTTCGATGGTAGATGTCAATGAAGTTGACGCCCACGGCCTCGATCTTCACCCGCACTTCTCCCGGCCCCGGCTCCGGTACCGCGACCTCCTCATACCGCAGGACCTCCGGCCCACCATATTCGTGAACGCGAATCGCTTTCATGCCGAATCCCTCCCGCGCAAGCTCGCATCACGCTTGTCAGCATACACGAACATCCGCGATCTGGAAATCCGGCTGCGAGGCCCTCGGCCTCTTATCCGGTTGCGAGCGCGCGTCCGAGATGGGCGAAAAGGACAGCATAGATCTCAATCCCATCCCAGAGATTCTGGATGCGAAGATTCTCGTTCGCCCCGTGCTGATTATTGTCGTGGTTGACGATCGGTACGCCGATGACGGGAGCACCGAGCACTTCTTGAAAGAGATACATGGGGATGCTGCCGCCTAAGCTGGGCATCTTCACAATGGGCGTGCCGACGGCTTCCTCGATGAGGCGCACAAGCGCACGGGCAATGGGCAGGTCCATCGAAGTCCGCGCCGGTGGATACCCCGGTCCCCACGCGAGTCGCACGATCTTCGGGTGGCGGCGTCGCTCCTCCATGCTCGGAGTGTGTGAGACGATGAAGAAGCCCTGTCGGCGAATGTGGTCCTCGACCTGCTGACGAACACGCTCCGGCGTTTGATCCGGCACAAGACGGAAATCAATCGAAGCTGTCGCTTCTGTGGGGATGGCGTTCTGCGCCATCTCGCCCACATGCCCGGCCCGAAGGCCACGCACATTGAGCGCGGGCATGAGGATGAGTTCGACAAGGCGGTGTCCATCACCTTCGGACCATGCCAGTCCGAGCTCGTGTCGGAGCTCTGCATCTATGTCAGGCACTTCGGCGAGCGCACGACGTTCGCTCTCGGTGAGAGGGCGCACATCGTCATAAAATCCGGGGATACGAATCCGTCCGTTCTCCTGACGCATGCTCGCCAACACATGCGCAAGCAGGGCAGCCGGATTGGGCGCCCAATTCCCATAATGCCCGCTGTGCAGCGGACGCACGGGGCCGTAGACCGTCAGCTCCAGATCTACGATGCCCCGTGCGCCGAAGTAGACTTGTTGTCGACGCGTCTGGTGAACCGGCCCATCGCAGAGCACCCACGCATCGGCCTTCAATCGGTCCGCGTACTTCTCCAAGATCGTCCGGAGATGAGGCGAGCCTGCTTCTTCCTCCCCCTCGAAGAAGAACTTGACATTCACCGAGAGCGGGATCTGAGCCGCTCGCAGTGCATCCAGAGCGACGAGCAGTGCGAGGATCGGCGCTTTATCGTCGCTCGCCGAGCGGGCGTAAAGACGCCACTCGCCAGGGATAGGCGTGGGGAGTGCGGACCAGGGGATCTCACGTCCGCCCTGCTCCAGAGGCCGATCGCGCAGAATCGGCGTCCAAGGATCGCTCGCCCATTGCGCAGGATCTACCGGTTGGCCGTCGAAGTGCGCATAGAAGACGATCGTGTATCGCGCGTTCGGGACGAGAAGTTCGCCGTAGACGGCAGGCGGGGCATCCCCCACCTCGAGGATCTCCACTCGGACACCGCGCCGCTCGAGCATCGCCCGCAGAAATTCCGCATTCCGACGGATAGCCTCGCGATCAGAGGACAGATTGGGGATCGAGAGAAACTCGGCCAGCTCGCGCAAAATGGCATGCTCCTGAGAGAGCCGATAGGCGCGTACGCGCTGACGCGTGGCCTGGGGCGTTCCTTCTCCGGGCGTCGAGTGCTGTCCTGTGACGAGACCAGGTAGAAGAAGGAAGAGAACCATCCCCGCTGCCTTTCGTCTGCTCATAGCGTCGCCTCCTGAGGGATATGGGTGCCGCGCGCGGTGTCCCGTCGCGTCATTCGGACGTGAGAGAGCCGCGCGCGACTCGACCACTGACGCTTACCGCAATTGAGCCGATGCGCCGGGGACCTCCCGCCACGGCTCAAAGCGCCCGCCCAAATACCGGGCCAAGAATTCCTCAACGCGACCGAAAAAGTCAAGCCGGTTCTCCGGACGGGCGAACCCATGGCCCTCGTCGGGATAAACGACGTAGGTGACCGGAATATTCCGAGCCCGGAGCGCCTGCACGATCTGGTCGCTCTCAGCCTGTTTCACACGCGGGTCGTTCGCTCCGTGACCGATGAGAAGCGGCTTCTTGATGGAGTCCGCTCGGAAAAGGGGCGAGCGCGACTTCAGGAACTCCTCGTCGGTCTCAACCCGTCCCAGGCGTTTATCGAAGATCGCCTTGATGGGCGCCCAGTAGGGCGGAATGGAGCGCAGAAGCGTGATGAGATTGGACGGGCCAACGATGTCCACGCCGCAGGCGAACTCGTCAGGCGTGAAGGCCAGGCCAACAAGCGTCGCATAGCCCCCGTAGCTTCCCCCCATGATGCACACGCGCTCGGGATCGGCGTAACCCTGGGCGACGGCCCAATTCTTACCGTCGATCAGATCCGTATGCATCTTCCCGGCCCACTCCCGGTCCCCGGCATTCAGATACGCCTTGCCGTATCCGGTCGAGCCTCGAAAGTTGACCTGCAGGACGGCGTAGCCACGATTGGCGAGCCACTGCACGGTGGGGTTAAACCCCCATACGTCGCGCGCCCATGGCCCACCGTGTACGAGGAGTACCATGGGGAGGCGCTTCGGCTCGATGCCCACAGGGAGCGTCAGGTACCCGTGGATCGTCATTCCATCGCGCGCCGTGAAGGAGATCGGCCGCATCTTCGCAAGCTGATATCGTTCGAGCGCCGGTTGATTACTGAAGAGCATGCTGAGCCGCTGCGTTGTGCGGTCGTACATGTAGTAGTAAACCGGCCCATCGTCCAGAAGATACGAAACGATCCACAGTCGGTCCTCCCGATCCCGGCTGACGATGCTCAGGTCTCCGTCGCGCTCCTGCCGCAGGCGCTCGAAATCCGCGCGGAGCGCCGGGTCCAGCAGGTGCCACTCTCGACGAGCGCGGATGAACTGCACGGCTTCCAGGTGCCGCGTCTTCGGATGGATCAGCACAGTGCTGACGTCGTACTGCGGGTCTTCGGCGATCACTCTCGTCTTCTTCGTAGCGAGGTCCACTTCGATCAGGCGGGCGGCGTTGGCGTCCACGCTGGAGATGAGCCAGAGACCGCGCTGATCCGGTGTGAATCCGACGATCCCGCCGAAAGTCTCGTCCGGCCCCCAGCGCAGGAATTCCCGCCAGGGCGACTTCACATCCTCGCGCACGCGGATGAGCATGCCGCCATCAGGGGTGAACGCTTGAGCAGCTCGCACGTGAAGTCGGTGGTCTACGGCCCACCCCACCACGTCCCCCGGATTCTCCGTGTCCAACTCGACGGCTCCGGTCTTTAAATGGATGCGGTAAACATCGTGGAAGCGCCGATCACGGAGGTTCAAGGCCACGAGAATCTCATGAGGAAATTGGGGATCGGTCGCCACCACTTGCGCTTGGATGCCTTCAAACGGCGTCAGGTCACGCGTCACCGTCGTGTGAAGGTTCGTTTGGTAAAGATGCCAGTTTTCGTCCCCGTCGCGGTCCTGAATGTAGAGGATATGCTCGCTGTCTTCCTGCCAGAAGAAGGCCCGAATGCCGCGCTTTTTGTCCGAGGTCACCACTCGGTCGTCGTCCTTTCCAACCGTTCGCACCCAGACGTTGAGCACGCCGTTATGAGGCGCCAGATATGCGAGCTTCGTTCCATCTGGGGAGATTTGCGGATTGGACCTCTCGGGATTTCCGAAGAGGACCTCGCGCGGGATGAGAGGCGGAAGCTCCTGGGCTCGTCCCCCCCACCCGCTCAGGATCAGGATGAGGATCACAATCACACGACCTTCTACTCGGTGGCTCCGTCGCATTGCCCTCCTCCTTTCGCGAATATTTTGACTCAGGCATTCCCCATGCAGACATGCGCGCCGTTCACATTATACGCGAGCATACACCCCAGGGTTCCAGGTCGTGGGCGATTTCAGTAGGGTGAGGGTCAGATCAAAGGATCAAAGGTTCGTTCGCGCGGACCTCGGTCCCTTTTTCGCAGGTCTGTTCGCACGGGGACGACTTGACAGGAGAGGGGCGCATAGCTTATGAAGACGTCGCCCCTTGAAAGGAGGAGTCGAGCGATGGCCGAAAGGATCGTCCGTCTTCGCGAGAACATGTGCAGGGGAACGGATAGAGCCGTCGCTTCAAGAAGGTTGGGAGGCAGGACTCTTCACGGCACTCTCCTTGTCCCTCGAAAGAGGGAATCCCTCAACGGAGGTGAGCGATGAGCACACGTCGTGCATGGACCGTTGTCGCTTTATGCGCGCTCGTGGTTCCTTCCTTTGGATGGAAGGGATCATTGGGGCGGAGCATCGGACAAGTCTCTCCCATCTCTCTTCGCGGTCTTCGCGATGAAGTGCGCGTCGTCCGCGATTCGTTCGGCATCCCCCATATCTTTGCTCGGAACGATCACGACGTGTACTTCATGATGGGTTACGTGCAGGCGCAGGATCGGTTCTTCCAGATGGATTTTCTGCGTCGCGTTGCCGGTGGAACGCTCGCTGAGCTGGTCGGTCCAGGCCCTAACGATCGCGTGCTCGCGCAGGACGTGCAATTGCGAGTGCTCGGATTGCGGCGGGCCGCCGAGGCTTCCTATGCGGCGCTTTCTCCGGAGGCGCGAGACGTTCTGCAGGCCTTCGCCGAAGGGGTGAACGCCTTCCTGAGCGATTCTCCCCTGCCGCCGGAGTACGGAGCCCTGGAATTAACGAAGGAGGCGGTCCCGGCGTGGGATCCTGTGGATAGCGTCGCCATCGGGAAGCTGCTCGCCTTCCAGCTCTCGTTCGGCTTGGACGACATCGACTTCACCGTGCGTCTGGCGGCGTATCAGCAGGCGGGACAGGCCGCGGGCTTTGACGGGACAAAGCTCTTCTTCGAGGATATCTTCCGCAGCGCCCCGTTCGATCCCTCGGTTTCGATCCCAGATGCGCTTCCGGCAGTCGGCGCTCGCCGCGCCACGAAGATCGAGTGGGAACGACATATCGGGGACATCACCCGATGGGTGAGCCCGGAGGCCATTCGCGCCGCCCGTGAGTATCTCACGGAGATCGCTGACCTGCCGGTTTTCCAGAATGCGCTCGGTCGGACGACAGCCCCCTTGGGCAGCAACTGGTGGATTGTGAGCGGCTCGAAGACCGAGACAGGCTTCCCCATGCTGGCGAACGATCCGCATCTTGGTCTCGGCGTGCCCGCGATCTTCTACGAGATGCATCTGGTCGTCGAGGGGGCGAACCCGATGAACGTCATGGGTGTGTGCTTTGTCGGGACGCCGGTGATCGTCCTCGGCATGAACGAGCGTATCGCATGGGGGGCGACGACAAATCCGATGGATGTGACCGATGTTTACGAGGAGCGCGTCATCTTGGACATCGCGACGCAACTGCCGCGTGCAGCGATCTTTCGCGATCAGCGGAGGCCCATTGTCCCTATTCCGCTCACGTTTCGGGCGAACCAACCGGGCAACGGGTTGGTGAATGATCTCGCTCCTATTCCTTCGGGCACGCGGCCCAGCGGAGTGGACGTTCCCCCGGTGGCGCTCGTCATCCCGGATCGCAACAACGCGCCGATCATTCGCGTGGTGAAGCGGGACGTTCTCGATTTCCGCGTCCTGAGCGTGCAGTACACGGGCTTTGGTCCGACGCGAGAGTTGGAGACGTTTCTCCTCTGGCATCGTGCGAAGAACCTCGAGGACTTCAAACGCGGGCTTCAATACTTCGACTTCGGCTCGCAGAACTGGGCGTATGTGGATGTTGACGGGAACATCGCGTACTTCACCAGCGGGGAGCTGCCTTTGCGCGAAGACCTGCAAGAAGGGTTCGTGGATGGCCTTCCACCGTTCTTCATCCGCAATGGCGCGGGAGCGCTCTTCCGAGGAGATGGAAGCATCGAGCGGATCGTGAAGAACGAGTGGGCGCCCCTTGTGACGCGCCATCCGGGCCAGGCCGTGCCTTTCGAGATCCTGCCCTTCGAGGAGATGCCGCAGGTTGTCAATCCCCCTCAGGGATTCGTCGCCAATGCGAACAATGATCCGATCGGGACGACGCTCGATAATAATCCGCTCAATCAACTGCGGCGCGGCGGACGCGGGATTCTGTACCTGAACCCAGGCTACAGCATTGGCGCACGAATGGGGCGGATCGTTCGCTTGATCCAACGCGAATTGGAGGGCGATGGGCGCATCTCGCTCGAGGACATGAAGCGCTTCCAAGCCAATGTCCAGATGCTCGATGCTGAGGTGTTCGTGCCCTATATTCAGCAGGCTCTTGCCAATGCGCGAGCATCAGGCGCTCCGGCCCCGTTGGCCCGTCTGGCCCAGGATGCACGGGTGGCTGAAGCCGTTGATCGGCTCGCTCGCTGGGACTTCAGTGCGCCGACGGGTCTCCCCGAGGGGTATGATGCCGCGGATGTGGACGGAGAGCGGCAGCCGCCCACCCGCGAGGAGATCGAGGCGAGCGTGGCCGCAACGATCTACAGCGTCTGGCGCGCGCGCATTATCGCCAACACGATTGATGCGACGCTTGCGCGTGTCGGCCTGGCTGATCACAGGCCCAGTGGGTCGCTGGCCGTCGTCGCTCTTCGAAACCTGCTCGATAACTTCTCCGAGCGGAAAGGGCGCGGGGCCTCGGGCCTGAATTTCTTCGACGCGCCCGGAGTGGACCTGCCGCCCGAGGTCGAGCGCGACATCCTTATTCTGCAGAGTCTGCAGGAAGCGCTGGATCGGCTCGCCAGCGATGCCTTCCGCGCAGCCTTCAACAATTCGACCGTTTTGGAAGAGTACCGGTGGGGCAAGCTGCATCGCATCGTCTTCACGCACACGCTGGGTGATCCCTTCAACATTCCGCCGGCCGGAGGATTCGTGCATGTGGCACCGACATTGCGCGGCGTGGCCGTGGATGGCGGGTTCGAGGTCGTGGATGCCTCAGGGCATGATGCTCGCGCTGAGACGCCCGACTCCTTCATGTTTGGCAGCGGGCCGGCGCGCCGCTTTCTCGGAGAGGCTCGGCCCGATGGCCTTCGCGCCCTTCAGGTCATTCCGGGCGGCCAAAGCGGCGTTCTGACGAGCCCTCTCTACGCGAATCAGCTCGGCCTGTGGCTCACCAACGACTACCATCCTCTGTGGTTCACCCGCGAGGAGGTCGAGCGGAATAAAGTCTCCGAGCATCTCTTTCGACCGAGCTCCTGAAGATCCTTGGGGCTCCGGTGAGAGGGGGAGATCACCGGAGCCCCATGGCGCACGATCGCTCGCGCTCGGGCCGAAGCTCAGGCATGGGTTGGGACAAGGGCGGTAGACTCGGGGCACCCGCTCGTGAGCGAGAGAATCCACACTGTGACATCGGTCCGTTGCTACTGATCCGAGCGCTCATCGGATAGGCGCTACAATGAGGATGAGCTTCGGAGCCATGGATGCAGTTGCCGCGCTTGTAGCGGCTTCAAACACGACCGCGTCAATATTACCGTCCCCATCCGTCTCGTTGCCGAAACGCAGTCGGAACTGCACCCGCGACCGTTCATTCGCTAACGCTGTCTTGACGGCCTCGGTGACATCGAGCCCTTTGAACTCCAGCAGGCCATTATCCGAGAGCGTCCCGATTCCCTCTAGGAGAGCCGGAGCATCAAAGTCATCGGCGTCCAGGCTCGGCCCATAGTCAACGGCATCAACAACCACCCCGCCAAGCCCTTTGAAATAGGGATCGCCGGTGATGTCTTTCTGGAAGAGTTCCACCCGGGCTTCAATGATCTCGACATCCTTGGGCAATGTGGTCAGGTCAAAGCTGACAAAGCCGCGCACCACCTGCTCGCGCGGGGGCTGACCGAGTTTGGGTCCGTTTCCAACCCCGATCCCGCTCTTGGTATCAACCCGGCGGGCATTATCCACAGACCCTTCCAGCCCTGCTTCTGATTTGAGTTCCAATTGAGTCGCCACTCGCACGGTGATGCTCGCCCGGCCTTCTCGCCCATCGCTGTCATGGGCCGAGAGGGTAATCGTGTGAAGGCCGGGCGAGAGCCGATTCAGATCCAGAATTCGGCTCGCCATGTCACTGACTCTCGCCTATAATAGGCCGCTGGTACTGGTGGCGGAGGAGCATATGATGCGGATTCGTCCGGAGGGGCACATCCGCGACGAGGCAGTCGGGCGACGGGTTCGCGCGCTAGTGGAGCTCGTGCGCCGCACAAGAGATGAGACGCGCGATATCGAGATCGTACGGGAGCGAATCGTGCTCCCTGGGCTGCCTGCGAGTTTCCACGGCTTCACGCTCGCGCATCTGTCCGACATCCACCACAGCGCTTTTGTGGATGCGGAATACATCGCCCGCGCGGTCGCGCTCACCAATAGCTTGGCCCCCGACGCGATCGTCCTCACCGGAGATTACGTGAGCCATTCACGATGGTACATTGATGGGGTAGCCGAAGTGCTCGGAGAGCTGCGCGCGCGCTGGGGCGTCTACGCCGTGCTCGGCAATCACGATTTCTGGACCGGCCCAGAGGCTCTCGCGCGGGCGCTTTGCCGGCAGGGCATCGAGCTGTTACGCAATGCGCACACCTATGTGCGCCGAGGCGGGGAGGCGCTCGGGCTCGTGGGCATTGATGATCTGACGCTCGGCGAAGACGACCTGCCCGCAGCACTGCGCGGTCTGGATCGCCGATGGCCGATCCTCTTGCTCTCGCATAATCCGAATATCCTCTGGCAGGCGGTTCATGAGCGTGTGGCGCTCGTTCTGGCCGGACACACGCATGGCGGTCAAATCAACATCCCCTCCTGGCGGCGGCGTCTGCGCCGCTTCTGGCCGCTTTTGCGCGGCCATGGACGATATGGACCGACGCAGATGTACGTCAATCGCGGACTGGGCACTGTTCTGATCCCCATCCGCTACCGCTGCCGACCCGAGATCACCGTGCTCGAACTGAGAGGCGCACCCGAGGAAGGGAGTGAACCACTTTCGGCGCTCTCCCAGAAGGGGCGACCGAAAGAGTATCCCCGATGACTCAAGTCGCGACATTCGCGAATCTTCTCACCCTCATCCGCCTGATGCTGATCCCGGCCTTCGCTGTGCTCGTCCTCTACAATGATCTGCAGACGGCATTCGCCGTGTTCGTGCTGGCCGGAATCACGGACGCACTCGATGGGTTTGTCGCGCGATATTTTCACCAGAGCACACCGCTTGGGACGATCCTCGACCCGATGGCTGACAAGCTGCTGCTCACTACGGCCTTCGTGCTGCTCACGCTCCCGAACCGGGGATACCAGCCGATCCCCCTCTGGCTCACCATCACCGTCGTCAGCCGGGATGTCTTCATCGTCCTCGGAGCGCTCGCGCTCTTCATCATGACGGGCTTTCGGCGCTTCCGCCCTTCGATCCCGGGAAAGACTCATACGGTGATTCAAGTCCTCACGGTCGCTCTCGTCCTCTGGGCGAACGCCTGGGGACGCTTCGTGGGACTCCTTCCCTATATGTACGCGGCGAGCTTCACCATCACCCTCGTCTCCGGGATTCACTATATCGCCCATGCGGCTCGACTGCTTCACGAGAGATGAGAGCGCGGCTCAATAGCACATATACTCTCGGCGCAGTCGGCGAAATCGTTCCACATCCGCGCGCCAGGAATCTGCGATCTCCCGGAGCGGCCGATCCTGCTCAATCTGCGCGCGCACCTGATCCGTTCCGGCCAAGATATCGAAAGGCAGACGATCGAAGACGTATTCGTAGGGCGGGGGGCGCCACTGGAAGTGATCGGGATAGAGGCGGTGAACGGCCTTGAGGAGGGCGACTCCCGTGAGGACGGGCTTGAAACGGGTGCGATCCAGCACGTGAATGTGCACGCCCCCACAGAGCTGTCCCGCGTGCTTGTGAAACGTCGGTTGAAAGTAGCACGGTCGAAAGAAGACGCCCGGGAGTCGGTACGATCGGAGTTCGGCGACCAAACGCTCGGGATCGAGAAACGGAGCGCCAATGAGTTCAAAGGGACGGGTTGTCCCTCGTCCCTCGGAGAGCATCGTCCCTTCGACGAGCACGGCGCCGGGATAGACAGTCGCCGTATCCAGCGTGGGCATATTGGGTGAGGGAGGGACCCAAAGCAGGTCCGTCTCATCGTACCACATGTCGCGCCGCCATCCCTCCAGAGGGATGACCCGAAGTCGGCATCCAATGCCGAACGCTTCGTTGAACAGGCGCGCGAGCTCCCCGATCGTCATTCCGTGTCGCAAGGGGATCGGGAACATTCCGACGAAGGACTCGAACCCCTTCTGCAAGACCGGACCCTCCACGTGCGCGCCCCCGATGGGATTGGGACGATCGAGCACAATCACCTCGCGATCCTCACGAGCGGCCGCCATCATGCAGAGCGCCATGGTCCACACATAGGTGTAGACGCGCGTCCCGACATCCTGGAGGTCAATAACGAGCGCATCAACGTCGGCGAGCATCTCCGAGGTGGGCGTGCGCGTCGCCCCATAGAGGCTGAAGATGGGAATCCCCAACTTCGGATCCCGCCAGCCTTCCCATTCGATCATGTTATCTTGGGTCTCACCCCGCAGGCCATGTTGAGGGCCGAAGATCGCCGTGAGGCGGACACCGGAGGCCGCGGCGAAGCGGTCGAGGGCATGGCGCCGATGTCGGTCGAGCGAAGCGGGATGAACGACAAGGCCAATGCGTTTGCCTCGCAGCAGGTGCCGGTGCCGGAGGAAAAGCACATCGAGGCCCACGCGCATCTCATCGTGCCGACTCGCGCAACAACCCGCGCTCTTGCAAATCTTGGCACGTCACACAATGACGAGCCCAAGGGACAGCGTCCAAGCGCTTCGGTTGGATCTCAGCCCCGCAGGCGACGCAAATGCCGTAGGTCCCGTCCTCAATGCGCGCCAGCGCTTCGTCAATGAGCGTGAGGATGTACCTGTCGCTCGTGCTCTGACTGAAAAGCAGCTCCTTCAAGTACGCGTTCGAGGCCTTATCCGCCGGATCCTGAGCGACATCCTGATCCGCTTCCCGCCCATAGTGGACGTGACGATCCAAGGCCTCGAGCAGCTCCTCCCGCTTCTCCAGCAGCCGTTTCCGATACTGCTCGACCTTCTTCTTCGTCATCGCACGCCCTCTCTCCGCTCGGGCCACTCTGCTGACCTCGAATAGGGCAAGCCGTGTATTATAGCAAAAGCGCGGTAGATTTGCTCCAAGAGAATGACGCGGGCGAGCTCGTGCGGCAACGTCAGTCGTGAGAGCGACAGTACTTCCTCCGCCCGTTCGCGGACGCGCTCGGAGACGCCCTCGGGGCCTCCGACGAGGAAACACAGTCTGGGCGTCCCCGCATGGTGATGCGCGCGGAGCCAGGTGGCCAATTCCGGAGAGCTGAACATCTTCCCGCGCTCGTCCAGGAGAACAACGTGGGACCCTGGTCGCAGCGCCTCAAGCAGTGCCGTTCCCTCTCGCTCGCGGAGGTCCTTCGGGTCTCGTCCCGCGATCGCGCGCAGTGCGCGAATCTGGCACGGAACGAAGTGCTGGAGACGGCGGAGATACTCGTGCTCGAGCGCCGCCACATGCACGTTCCGTGTCTTCCCCACCCAGAGGAATTCCAGATACATCTCTCCGCACAGGGTCCCCGCATGGGGTTCCCGAACGGTGATCCGGCTCCGGTCCGCGGGCGAACTCCGCGCCTAAGTCTGCTCACGGGACCGGGATCTTCTCCGCATCGCGCCAGAGCCGCTCCAGATCATAGTAGTCCCGCGCGCTCTGCTCGAAGACGTGAACAACCAGATCACCGTAATCGATCAAAATCCACTGCGCCACGGTCTCACCTTCGACGTGCAGCGGGCGCACGCCGTGTTCTTCCAGCTTCTCGAGGATGGCTTCGGCAATGGCCTGGACCTGGCGCGTGGATGTTCCACTGCAGATCAGGAAGTAGTCTGTGAACGTCGCTACTCCTCTCAGATCGAGCGCGACGATGTTCTCCGCCTTTTTGTCGCTGGCCGCCTCGATGGCCAGCGCGAGGTCTCGTCGCGGATCTCGGTCCGAAGACACGCGCGTCATCTCACGGTCGAGGTGCTTCGCCATAGAGATGATATTTCTCGATGTAAGCCGCCACTTCAGGCGGGACCCACGGCGCGATCACCTCCCCCCGCCGCCGCGCCTCCCGGATCGCCGTCGCCGAGATCTCCACATGAATCCCCGAGCAGAAGTAGATCCACGGACCGCTCTCCTCGCTGCGATCGTGATTCGGGGCGAACGTTCGAACTCGAGCGCGGATGTCGTTCGGAAGCTGTTCGGCGCTCAGCGAATACCCCGGACGGGGGACGACCACAAGATGGACCAACTGCAGCACGCGGTCATACGCCTTCCAGCGCGTGATCTCCCGGAAGGCATCGGCGCCAAGAATGAAGTAGAACTCCGCTCCTGCGCCCAACCGGCGACGAAACTCATGGATCGTGTCGATCGTATAGCTCACACCTCCCCGCTCCAGCTCCACCGCCGAGACCAAGAAGGCCGCATAGCGCTGCGTCGCCAGCACGAGCATGGCGAATCGGTCCCACGCCGTTGCCTCCGGTCGCTGCTGTTTATGGGGAGATTGAGCAGCAGGGATGAAGTAGAGGCGATCCAGGGAGAACCAGTGCCAGACTTTCTCAGCGATCTCCAGGTGGCCGTTATGAACGGGATCGAATGTGCCCCCAAAGAGTCCAACGCGCATATCGAGGTCACCGGGCGGGAAGAGCCATCTCCGCGTTCGCGGGGACATTCTCCAAGCGTTGGGCGACGCGCTCCAGCAGCTCGCTCACTCCCTGCCCGGTCACGGCCGAGATGGCCACGAAGTCCAGATCCCGCGCGCGGCAGAAAGCTTCCAAGGCGCGGGCCCGCTCCTCTGAAGCGATGTCCATCTTCGTCGCCACGACGATCTGTGGCTTTTCACGCAGCATCGGATTGTACGCTTCCAGCTCATGGTTGATAATGGCATAGCTTGTGACCGGCTCGTGTTCGGCGAAGGGCGAGACATCAATCAGATGCAGAAGGAGGCGCGTGCGCTCGATGTGTCGCAGGAATTCGTGTCCCAGTCCCGCCCCGCGATGCGCTCCCTCGATCAGACCTGGGATGTCGGCGACGACGAAGCTGCGGACGTCATCAAGCGCCACGACGCCGAGGACGGGCTCCACTGTCGTAAAGGGGTAGGCCGCGACTTTCGGTCGTGCGGCGGAGATGCGCCGAAGCAAAGTGGACTTGCCCGCGTTGGGAAATCCGACCAGTCCCACATCCGCCAGCAGCTTCAACTCCAATCGCAGGCGCCGCACTTGTCCCGGCTTCCCGCGTTCGTGAAAGCGAGGAGCGCGGCGCGTGGGCGTCGCGAAATGGGCATTGCCCCGCCCTCCGCGCCCCCCCCGTGCGATCACTATCCGCTCGCCCGGTGTGGAGAAGTCATGGATCAATTCCCCCGTCTCCTGATCGTAAACGAGCGTTCCCACCGGCACGCGGATCACAATGTCCTCGCCATCTCGCCCGTGCCGATTGTTCCCTTCGCCGTGCCCGCCGCGCCCCGCCTTGTACTCGGGGGTGTACTTGAAGTGGATGAGCGAATTCATCCCGAGGACGGCTTCCATGTACACATGTCCCCCTCTTCCGCCGTCTCCACCAGCAGGCCCCCCGAAGGGAACATACTTCTCGCGGCGGAAGGCCGTGCAGCCGTCCCCTCCATCTCCGGCTTTCACGAGGATTTCAGCGCGATCAACGAACATGGCCTCTTCGCTCAGGAGGCGTAGCCCTCGACGGCAGCGTCCGCGCTCCACCGCCGTTTCATGCGCTCACTCGCTCTCGGCCGTCGTCACCGGATAGACGCTCACGAACTTACCCATTCGCCCTTTGTCCTCGAATCGGACGATGCCCGAGATCTTGGCATACAAGGTATCGTCGCTCCCGATCCCGACGTTAGCGCCCGGCTTAAAGCGCGTGCCGCGCTGCCGGACAAGGATCGAGCCTCCGGTCACGAATTCCCCACCAAAGCACTTGATCCCCAGCCGCTTTCCGACCGAATCGCGCCCATTGCGCGAGCTCCCCATGCCTTTTTTATGCGCCATAGCGAATGCCCTCCTTTCTCGCCGCTTCAGGCGGCTTGGATAGCCTCCACGCGAATGGCCGTATACTTCTGCCGATGCCCCTTCTTCCGACGATACTGCTTGCGCCGCTTGAACTTGAACACGATGATCTTCCTCTCCTTGCCATGCTCCAAGATGCGACACACCGCGCGGGCTCCATCCACAAAAGGACGACCGATCCGAACGCGCTCCCCATCACTCAGAGCGAGCACCGGCAGTTCGACCATTGCCCCAACTTCGGCACGAAGCGCCGGAACGCGCAAAACTTCGCCTGGTGTGACGCGATATTGTTTCCCACCCGTTGCGATGATCGCGTAGGTCACACGCCCTACCTCCCTCTCTTTGGTCTCACCGCAAAATGTAAAGTGTAGGGACGCGCGCAGGCCCTGTCAATTTCCGCTCACAACCGAGCGGAGAGCTTGAAGACATTGTAAATCCCTCCGCCCAGACCGATAGCGAAAAAGAGCAGAAATAGCCACGGCGATGTCCCCAGCCATTTGTCCAAGAAATATCCGATCGCGAAACCGGCGGCGACGTAGGAGACGAAGATCGTTCCCAAGGAAGCCGCGACGCCGAATTTCTTGATCGTCTCCCCGGGACGGTCTTTATTGGCTCTCATCTCCCCGTTCCTTAACGAGCTCCTGTGCGAATCGGACTCTCGAACGGTTACCGGAAGGGGAATGGTGGGCACTGGAGGATTCGAACCTCCGACCTCTCGCGTGTGAGGCGAACGCTCTACCGCTGAGCTAAGTGCCCGATCCCGGAGGGACAATATAGCAGAGGGCCTTCAGGATCGTCAAATGCACATGTGTCACGGAGTCGGCCCATCTGAGAGGGGGACGTGCTGTCCAGGCGTTGTCCCGGAGATGATCCGCTGCGTCCTCGGGTACCGCCTCGCTGCAGGGTCTGTCCGTTTATTCCCCCCCGTGAAGCGCTCCGAGGGGGCCCATAGGGCTGGCGTGCTCTCATTCTCGGTGAGAAGCTCCGGAGCCTGTTGACCGGTCCTCTGAGGTCGCCCTAAACTATTGCTTCGAGTCGGTCGGAAACGAATCAGGTCGTCGAATGTGTGAGGGGATGGACGGCGATCTCCGGCGCCAGCATCATCCAGGGAATATCACGAGCAGAGCCTCTCCATTCCGCTGCTCCCGGTTGGAAGGTCCCTGTCGGGGGACAGTCTTCAAAGAGGCTTCGCACGGGGGATCTCATGCCTGTGAGGTCCCTTGAGACGATCTCGGGGAGGGGGGGATGAATCCGGTCACTCATCTCACGGTTGAGAAATATCAGGGTCTCAGCCGAGACGTGTTGCTCGGCGTGTATCGCACCATGCTTCTGTCTCGCCGCATTGATGACAAGGAGATTCAGCTCAAGCGGCAGAATCGTATCTTCTTTCAGATCAGCGGAGCGGGGCATGAAGCGGTGCTCGTGGCTGCAGGTTTAGTCCTGAAGCCGGCCTACGATTGGTTCTATCCCTACTATCGCGATCGCGCCCTCATGCTCATGTTAGGCGCGACGCCGAAGGAGATGTTCCTGCAGGCGGTGGGCGCTGCTGCTGATCCCAGCTCCGGAGGGCGTCAGATGCCCTCTCACTGGGGATTCCGGCATTTGAACGTCGTCTCGAGCTCCAGCCCTACGGGGACACAGTTTTTGCAGGCCGTCGGATGCGCCGAAGCGGGACGGTATTACGAATTGGTCGAGGAGATCGCGGATCGCGCGAGCCGTTTTCACGCGGATGAGATCGTCTATGTCTCCGGTGGCGATGGCGCGACCAGCGAGGGGGAATTCTGGGAATCGTTGAACACGGCGTGCAACTTGAAGCTCCCCGTTCTCTATCTCATCGAAGACAATGGCTATGCCATCTCCGTCCCCATCGAAGTGCAAACGGCAGGAGGCAGCATCTCGCGCCTTGTGCGCAGCTTCCCGTACCTGCTGGTCCGAGAGTGCGATGGAACCGATGTCCTGGAGAGCTACGCGACGTTGCGCGAGGCCGTTGCCTACGTGCGGCAACGACGCGGGCCGGCTCTCGTGCACGCGCATGTCATTCGCCCGTATTCGCATTCGCTCTCCGATGACGAGACGCTCTACAAGCCGGAGGAAGAGCGGGAGGAAGAAGCGCGGCGCGATCCCATCTCGCGATGGGCGGAATTTCTGCTCCGCGAAGGGCTGGCCGATGCGGAAGAGCTCGCGGCCATTCGCGCGGACGTAGACGCCGAAGTCGCCCGAGCGGCTGAAGAAGCCTTGGCGGCCGCCAAGCCCGATCCCGCGACAGCTCGGCTCTACGTCTACTCCCCCACGGTGGACCCCACGTCCTCGGAGTTCGAGACCGAACCGTACTACTCGGGTGAGCCCAAGACAATGGTTGACCTCTTGAACGCCTGTCTCCATGATGAAATGGCGCGGGATCCCCGGATCGTCGTCTTCGGCGAAGATGTCGCCGATTGCAGTCGCGAGCAATACTTGGACAAGGTCAAAGGCAAAGGCGGCGTCTTCAAGGTCACACATAATCTGCAGCGCCGTTTCGGATCGCATCGGGTCTTCAACACTCCGCTCGCGGAAGCCAACATCGTCGGCCGCGCGATCGGTATGGCCACGCGCGGATTGAAACCGGTCATTGAGATTCAATTCTTCGATTACATCTGGCCCGCCATGATGCAAATCCGCAACGAGCTGGCCCTGATGCGGTGGCGCTCCAACAACGCGTGGTCATGCCCCTTGGTCATCCGCGTTCCCATCGGCGGGTATCTCCAGGGCGGTGCCATCTATCACAGCCAATCCGGCGAGAGCATCTTCACGCATATCCCCGGACTTCGTGTCGTCATGCCCTCGACGGCTGTAGACGCTAACGGCCTTCTGCGGACGGCCATCCGATGCGATGATCCGGTGCTCTTCCTCGAGCATAAACACCTCTATCGCCAGCCCTACAACCGAGGTCCCTATCCGGGACCGAACTATATGATCCCTTTCGGGAAGGCGAAGATCGTCCGTCCGGGACGCGATCTTACGATCATCACCTATGGGGCGCTCGTGCATCGAAGCCTCTTGGCCGCCGAACAGGTCAAACATCAGCACGGCCTCGACATCGAAGTCATTGACCTGAGGAGCCTGAATCCCTACGATTGGGAGACGATCGTCCGCTCGGTGAAGAAGACGAGCAAGGTGATCGTCGCCCATGAGGACAGCCTCTCTTGGGGATTCGGTGCGGAGATCGCCGCGCGGATCGCCGACGAATTGTTCGAGGACTTAGATGGGCCCGTGCGTCGCATCGGGGCTCTGGACACGTTCGTCGCCTATTGTCCCGATCTGGAGAATGCCATCCTGCCGCAGGTTGACGATCTGGTGACCGCTATTCTCGACCTCGCGGAGTATTGAGCGGCGGAAGAGAGTTCGCATCGGAAGACGTCCTCATCCGATGGCGGGCGCGCATCGGCTGTGGTGCACCCACACTCTGCCTGCAGCAGAGGAGCGACGCACAAGAGGTCATCGCCCGTCGCCGCGAGTGATCCGGCGTCCGGCTCGGATCGGATCTTTCCCCTCACGGACTCGACGCCACAGTTCACAGGCCCGGAGAGCCACCCAATCGGGAATCCGAGACATGTTCACCGCACCGTGCGCACCCAGAAGGGGATGTAGAGCTGCTCGGGGATCGTCGCGCCATCGTCGCGGATGGAGATGAATCCCTCCCAATCCCCCGGAGCAACGGTCGGAGCGATCCGCAGGGTGAGAGTAAACTGACCCGTCCCGCCCGGCCGTACCTGGAAGGTCGTCTTGTTGAGCTCGACCGTGATCGCCGGATCCGTGTGCGTCATCGTGAGCGAGAGACGGTACGTCACAAGCTGCGTCGAATGGTTCTTCACCGTGAAGGTCTTCGTCCGCGTGATCGTTTGCCGAACGCGGATGGCGCCGAAGCTGTGCGTGGGGGAATCCACCGTCGTCAGCACGCGGGCGAGAGCGCGCATGTTGACAAGACCAGACCCCCGATCCATCACGCGCCGCATCTCCAGTTGCGGCGGTCGGTGCGCCGTCGTGAGAATGGCCGAACGGATCTCATTCGGCGTCCACTGGGGGCGCAGTTGCTTGAGGAGCGCCGCCGCGCCCGCCACGCGCGGGGCTGCGAAACTCGTCCCATTGCGAAAGGCGAATCCGCTCGGATCGTAGAGCGGATCCTGAAGCTGCACGCCGGGAGGTACAGGGAAGCGCGCATCTCCCCGCGGATCATCATCCTGAACAGCAGCGTAGCTGCTCAAGCCGGGGGCGAGGACATCGGGCTTGATGGCGAAGGTGTGACCGGGCCCGCGAGAGCTGAAATCGGCCAAATAGTTCGGCGCCACCGGCAGCGTCACGATCGTTTCATTCGGAAGGTCGAGAGGCGAGAGCGTGATCCGCGTCGGACGGCCTTCTCGCTCGTTCGCCTCGACGAACCGCTTGAGCGCGAGCCCACTCGTCCGCGGAAGGAAGAGCGCGGGAAGAGGAGCTCCGCCGAGGTCAGGACTGAGGAGCGCATCCCCTCCGGCCTCGCTGTTGTAGAAGAGGACGGCAACGGCGCCAGCAGCCGCAGCATTGCGATTCTTCTCCGCGAAGGAGCACCGCCCGCGTTGGATCAGGGCGATGGCCCCGGCGAGCGAGCCTGCGGGGAGAGGTTCGCAGGCGAGTCCCCCTCCATCCGCCACACCGTTGTCCACCAGGTCCACATCTAAAAGGCGGGCCGAGAGCGCGGTTTCCGGGAAAGGATCGGCGCCTTTGATCCCTCGAAATCCGATGAGCTCGGCGAGATCCGAAGGAGGCGAGGGTTCCTCCACGCGCACGCGGCCCAGAGCAGCCGCTGCCGCTCCCTGATGCGCATTGGTCGTCGCGCCAACAGCGATCACGCGCTCGGCGTTCGCCGGGCTGCGAATTGTTCCCCCCGCAGCGTTCGGATTCTGCCCCGGCGGAGGCCCATCGTTGCCCACAGCGGCAACGACAACGACCCCGGCTGAAACGGCGTTGTTGGCCGCACGATCCAACAACGGATTTGCCGGCACGCCCAAGCTGAGGTTGATCACGTCCATGCCATCGCGCACGGCTTCCTCAAGTCCACGAAGGAGGCTATCCAGAACACAACGGGGTGCGCACACGCGATAGCTTCCCAGAAACGCTTTCGGCGCGACGCCGCTGACCAGAACCGGTCGCGCGCCGGGAATCATCCTCAAATCCAAGATCGCTCCGGCCGCACAACTGGCGACGTGCGTTCCGTGCCCGTTCAAATCCTGCGCCGTACGGAATCGCGAATCCAGTCTCGCTTGCCGATCGATGAGGGATTGAAAGACTTTGGCGACGATGACCTTGCCATTAGCTAAGCCCTCGTCGGTATTCGTCCGCGGGAACCCGGCTGGAGGCGCGAGCGTCGCATCCTGGAGCATCGGATGGTCGAAGTCTACGCCTGTATCCACAATGCCGATCTTGATGCCCGCTCCCGCTTGTTCGCGTCCACCGACGGCCTGCCAGAGCTCATCAGCCCCCAGAAGCTCGTGGCTGGTGTCCAGGGGCAATGCCGCGCGCGGTGGGGCCGCAGGCGTTTGGGGAGAGATCTCCACGATGGGGAAAATCTCGACGACTTCCGGGAACGAGGCGAGAAGATCCATCTGCTCAGCCGGGACTGTGAGAGCGAAGCCATTGAGCAAAACGGTATAGCGAGCGTGCACGACGGCTTCGGGAATCTGCTGGCGCACCTTCGCGAGAAAGAGATCGTGCTGGCGCTCAAGATACGCCGCGTAGGCGCGCGAGCGGGGAGAGTTGAGGTCCAGCTTTCCCTCGCGCTGGTTGTCGGGCGCAGCAGCCAGACTCGTCGCCGCTAAACCCTGCTTCCCTCCCTGATACTCCGCGATCGGCTCATCTTCCAGAAGGACGATCACCGCCGGATGGCCATTGACCCGGACGGCCTGTTCCAAGGCCAACTGCACCTGAACGCGCTTCCGCTGCACCAGCTCGGCCGCCCCTCGTTGTCGAGCATAGATCGCGTGAAGCGATCCGCATACAGGTCCCACAATCGGGCCCAAAGAGACTGAGGCGACCATGAGCGCGCACGCCATCCACTTCCCTTGCATCATGAACCCGCCTCCTCACCATTCCCATTTTTGTTCATGAACGCCGCATAAGGCGCACGGATTATACATGAGGCTTCGCGCGACGGCGAGAGTTCGGATTCGGTCACGACCGCCACATGGTTCGAGAAGGAGCACCGACAAGCTCTGCTGGCCATCTCTCTCGCATACGCCGGTGGATCGCACGAGGTCTCGGAGAGGCTCGTCCGTGCCCTCCGAAACACCGAAGCGGATCGTAAGCGGCGTGCGCCGGATATGCTCGTGATGAGAGCCAGAGCGGGAACTGACATGGTATACTGCAAGTGGCAGAAGTGGAGCGAAACGGGAGCACAAGGGATGACTCCGATATTCGCTCTCATACTCCGGGACGGAGGGAGAGAATGGGACGCCGTCATGAGGAGCTGATTCCGCTCTCACACGGACATCACCACGGGCTTGTCATGAGCCTTCGCGTGCGGCGCGAGCTGGCTCGTGCGACATCCGACGGTGAGGCGCGTGAACAGTTGGCGTGCGCGCTCATCTCGTTTTTCGAGAGCGATCTCGTCCCGCACTTCGCTGCTGAGGAAGAAGGGCTTTTCCCTGTCATGGAAGCGAATCTCGGGCGTTTAGAGCTCCTCGAGGAGTTGCGGCGAGAACATGAGCGCTTTCGCGCTTGGATCGAGGAGCTCCGTCGGTCGGCTTCGGCGGAGACGCTTCGGGATTTCGGCGCGCTCCTTCACGATCATATTCGGAAGGAAGAGCGCATCCTGTTTCCGATCTTCGAAGCGCGAATACCGCCGGAGGAAGCGCGCCGAGCCGGGGAGGCGATCGCCCAGCGGTTGGCCGCACCGTCGCGATCTCGAATGTCAGCATGACGTGGCCTCCGAACGCCCTTTCGGTGTATTCTGTAGCTGCTGATGTCGGGACAAGTGGGAAAGCGAGAGGGGTCCCCACGCGCGGGGGATGCCCGAGACGTGCTCGTCGCCATCGTGAAGGATCGGCGCGATCTGGAGATCGCACGCACGGAGCGGTGGTATCGCATCCCGGTTCGGAGCGCACCGAAGAACCTCGAAGCAGCTCGGTGGCTCGCCTTCTATCAAACGAAGGCCTTCGGCGAGGAGCGGTGGGCGATTCGCTACTACGCCCCTATTCTCGGGCGTTCGATTCTGAAGCGTCGCGACCTGCTTCCCGATCAGCCGGATCATCCGAGAGCACATCAGGACTACTACAAACTGGAACTCGGAGAACTTCACTGCCTGGAGCGTCCGATCATCAGTCGGCGCGGGCGACGCGTGGTCTTCATCCCCACGACGTGGGAGAAGTTCTGTCGCGCCGAGGAGATCAACGATCTCTTTCACGAGAGCCCGCTCGAAGACGCGCTCTACGACGAGCTGAAGCGGCATCGGATCGAGAGCGAGCGGCAGTTCTTCGTCCGCGTCGGGAGCGCGTGCTACTGCTTGGACTTCGCCATCTTCTGTCGCCGCGGGAACATTGACATCGAGTGCGATGGTGAGACGTGGCATTCGGACCCGAAGGGGCTCCGCCGAGATCGGCATCGCAACAATATCCTGGCGAGCGCCGGATGGGCCGTCCTGCGCTTTGGAAGCCGCGAGTTGGCCGATCAAATGGCCCTGTGCCTCCGCCTGGTTCGTGCTACGATTCGGGCACACGGCGGACTCATGCGCGCCCGAGAGATTCCGCGGTGAGCGCGCACCTCTGCCGCTGTCAGGGGGCGCTCACCTCATGAGAGATCCGAGAGATATCGTCACCGCGCCCTCTCGTCTTGTCCTTCGACGCGCGCCGACGTCTCCTCCGACAGGGTGTCGAGTATGAGCTTCCAATCGAGCCAGGGCTCTTTCCCCTTGATCCATTTCTCGAACCACTGGAATTCGGCGACCATCTTCACTAACTGATATCGGGGGTTGGTCAGCCCGTGCGGCATGTTCGGATAGATGATGAACTCCGTGGGCACGCCCAGCTTCTTCAAGGCCATATGCAGCTCCTCGCTCTGAGGGCGCGGCACGCGCCGATCCGCTTCGCCGACGTGAATGAGCGTCGGCGTCTTGGCGCGCGTGATGTACCGGATGGGCGAGACGGCGACGTAATGGTCCCAATTCTCGTAGGGTCGCCCCTTGAAATAGAACTCGCGAGGGGCCTGCACATCCGTCTGGGCATAGAGAGAGATCCAATTCACCGCTCCCGCTCCGGTCGAGATCGCTTTGAACCGATCCGTTGACACGAGCGCCCAGTTGGAGAAGTGGCCGCCGGCACTCCACCCCATCAGGCCGAGCTTCTCAGGATCGGCGATGCCCCGCGCGATCAGCTCATCCACGCCCGTCATGATATCCTCGTATCCCTGTCGGAAATAATCGCCGGCGATCTGCATCTTGAAACGCTCGCCGTAATTGGATGAGCCGCGGTAATTCGGCTGGAAGACGGCGTAGCCATGGGCCGCGAAGACATGCACGTATGTGCCATAGTTCCCCGAGAAGGCGTTCATATACGCGGCCGCAGGGCCGCCATGTAACTGGACGATGAGCGGATATCGCCGCCCGGGCTCGTAGCCAATGGGCTTGACGAGAATCCCTTCGACCATCTGCCCATCGGTGCTCCGCCAGCGAACGGTCTCATAGTCCCCAAGCGCCATCCCCTCGATCTGCGGATTCGCGCGCGTCAGGCGCGTCCACTGAGACCGTTGGCCGATCTTCTCGAGCGTAGTGACATAGAAGTCGGGAGGACTCTTCGGGTCGGTGAACGTCAGCAGCACCCATCCGGTATCCTCATCGAACAGAGCCGAGAGGACCCCCGTCTCGCGAGTGAGTTGCGTCACGCGCCCCGTCTCCACGGAGATCGTGAAGACGTGCGCGTTGACCCCGACACCTTCCGTGAAGTAGATCGTCCGGCCGTCTCGATTCCAGAAGCCAATGGAGATGTCGCCGTCGAAATCGGTCTCCACTTTGCGCACCGAGCCTCCGCGTGCCGGCACAAGATACAGGCGCAGATTGCGCATATAGGTGAAGTCATTGGGAGCCGTGAAGGCCAACCATGTGCCGTCCGGAGAAAAGCTCACCGCGCTCTCTCTCACCCCGTTCCGCGTGAGGCGTTCGACGATGCCGGTCTCCACGTCGAGCCGATAGACATCGGAGTCCTCCTCCGTCGCGTACCGAGAGGTCGAAGCCCCCCGAAAGGCGATGACGCGATGGTCCTTGGAGATCACAAACGACGTGACGCTATATTCCGAGCCCGATGTCCACCGCTTCACGGCTTTCGTCCCGACATCTACGGCCCAGAGATGTACGGGCGGTTTCGGTTGGTCCACAATGCGAACGTCGAACTTCTTCTCCTGCCGCTCTCGATCGAGCTTATCCACTGTATCGGGAGACGTGAAATAGATCCGCTGGCTATCCGGGCTCCACTCCCACTGCAGGACGCCCGTCTCATGGGTCGTTAAGGGGACAGGCTTCTCCGCGTCGAAGCGCGCGGGCAGAAGCCACAGTTGGCGTTCCCCTTCTTTGCCCGCCGTGAAGGCGATCCACCGACCATCGCGGCTGAAGGCGAAGCGCTCGACCCCCTCCTTCTGGTCGGTCACGCGGCGCGCCTCACCTCCATCCGGACGCATGACGTACAGTTGTGTGCTTCCTTCCCGATCCGAGAGGAAGGCGAAGAACGTGCCGTCGCGCGACCATGCGGGGCTATACTCGTCCTTGTTCGCCGTGAACGTCATCTGGCGCGACGGTCCTCCAGAGGTCGAGACGAGGAAGAGATCGCGAACGCGCTTCCCTTCTTTCCAATTGAGCGTCGTCACCGTGTAGAGCAACCACCGTCCATCCGGAGAGAACGCCGGATCCCCGACCGTGCGTATCTCCAAGACGTCCATGAACGTCATCCCCCGTAGCGGGCGCTGGGCCGCTAGCCGCTCCGCTCCGGCGAGCGAGATCCCCCCGATGAAAACCCAGGCGAGTATCCACCGATACCGTCCCATATGCCATGTCCTCCTGCAGGAGTTTCGTGTAATCGGCGAAACCATAGATCAGCACGAGGAAGTTTGTCAAAAATGAGCCGCGACGTTCGTCCCCAAGGCCCGCTCACTCCTCCGAGGGAGGAGGCCATGAGCTCCCTGTATTCGCCACTCCGATTGTGGAGCCGACCGTCGTCCATACCTTATTCTCACTCTTTCCTTCGCGCTCTCTGATCCGTGACCTTTCGAATATGCGCCACGCGTGTGAGCCGATGCGCAGCCACAGAGCATCGAGCGCGCACCGGCAGTTTCCGCCGCCTCCGGCCATGGAGACGGAGTCCGGCACTGTGTTCCCTTGCCGCGAGAGCTCAGGCGAGTGTGTACCGGCGTTTGACCAAGAGGAGTCCGGCGCGTAGAATTCGGGCCGAAAGGCATGAAGAGGATTCGCCCGCTCATATCGGGAGTTGGTCCTCGGCGAGACAGTGCTTATGGCAGAAGGTACGGAGCACTCTTTTGAGGTCCCCCGCGTGGAGACCCTGTCGAATATGCGACTTCCCGAGGTCCCGATGAGGATGGCGAAATCCGGTACTCTTCGGATGAGGGCTGGAGTATGAAGGTTCGCATTCCGCTCAATCGGCCGACCCTGGTGGGCCGAGAACTCGAGTATATTCGGCGTGCGATCGAGGAGGGGCGTCTCGGCGGCGATGGGCCATGGGCGCGGGCCTGCAGCATCCTTCTGGAGCAGACGCTGGGCGTTCCGAAGGTCTTTCTCACCCCCTCGGGCACGCATGCGCTGGAGCTGGCGGCACTTCTGATCAATGTGCAGCCGGGCGATGAGGTGATCCTCCCGACATTCACCTTCCCTTCGACGGCCAATGCCTTCGTGCTCCGCGGAGCACGCCCTGTCTTCGTAGATATCCGCCCCGACACGCTGAATCTGGATGAGGCTCAGGTGCCGCAGAAGGTTACGTCGCGCACGAAGGCCATCGTGCCTGTCCATTATGGGGGTGTGGGATGCGAGATGGAGTCCATCGCTGGGGTCGCGCGTCATTACGGCCTCGTCATTGTCGAGGACAATGCCCACGGCTTGTTCGGACGCTACAAGGGGAAGCCATTGGGAACGTTCGGCGCTCTCTCCGCTGTGAGCTTCCACGAGACGAAGAATCTCACGTGTGGGGAAGGAGGAGCTCTCCTTGTCAACGATCCGCGCTACATCGAGCAGGCAGAGATCGTGCGCGAGAAGGGAACGGATCGGGCGCGCGTGCTGCGCGGCGAGATCGATCGGTATACGTGGCGGGAGGTCGGATCCAGTTATCTCCTGTCGGAGCTCCAAGCAGCCTTCCTCTATGCGCAGCTCGAAGCCCGGGAGCAGATCCAGGCCACACGGCGTCGCCTGTGGACACGATACGCCGAGCACTTGCGCACGTGGGCGGAAGAACATGGCGTGGGTCTGCCGCGCATCCCTCCGGAGTGCGAGCCGGCGTACCATGTGTTCTACCTGCTGCTCCCTTCGGCGAACATACGGGAGCGATTGAGACGGCACCTCGAGCGGCAGGGGATTGCGAGCGCTCCTCACTATGTCCCCTTGCACCTTTCGGAGATGGGACGGCGATTCGGATATCGTCCCGGGGAGTGTCCCATCGCGGAAACGGTGAGCGAGCGCTTGCTGCGACTGCCCCTCTATCATGGCCTGACCGAGTCAGAGCAGGAACAGATCATCGCGGCCGTGAGATCATTCGGCGAATGGATCGAGTAAGCCCATGCGCGATTCCCACTGTCTCGGCCCTCTCGTCGCCTCCCGACTCGCGAGGGGTGCAGGGACTTCAGCCCGTCGCTCACGGGGGCGGGATCACGATCACCGGGATGCGAACGGTGTTGTTCTCCTCGTCGGTCTCCTCGACGGCCTTCTTCGAATCGGCCGTGATGAGCAGCTCAGCAGGTCCCGGAGGAACGGGGATGGGGAGAAGAAGACCCGGGAGCTGAACGATCGGCGGAATTCGCACCGTGACGAGGAAGGGGACGAAGCGGCCGCGTCCTAAGCGCGGCGTCTCCACCGTTTGAAGAGGGGCGCGGAGGCGAAAAGGGAAGGGGCCGAGAGTGATCGTGAGCGCGAGGCTGATCTCATGAGTCGCCGGATCGGCTGCGCCCTCGCCTCGATTGGCGACGAGGAAAAAGAGCACCGTTGGTGCGCCGATTGTCAGCGCCGGAGGATCGCCCGGAGCGAGGACGCGCGCAGCCTCCACGACGAAATCCGGGCGCGGCGGCACGATCCGAATGGGGATCTCGACGACGTTGTCCGCATCGTTCGACTCCCGCACGTCTCCACGCGGACGCTCTTCCGTCGGCGGATCCACCTCCACGCGTACGAGCGCCGGTCCTTCCTGAGCGGAGGCGGGCACACGAAGCGCGAAATCCCCGGGAGGGGATTCAAACTCTCCGGCGCCCAACGGACGTCGCGTTCGGAATTCCCCCTGCGCGAGCACTCGTCCGCTTTGAATCAGCTCGGCGCGTACGCGCACGCCGGACGGAACGGGGGCGCGGTCCTGAGGATGATCCCGCACGTTGGCGACGCGGAATCGCACGCTCACGTCTCGGCCGGGCAACACCTGCTGGGGGACAGAGACATCGAGCAGGCGCAGATTCGGCAGATCAATGTGAAAGATCACGGTGGACGGTTCGTCATCCGTGTCCGTCGCGGCTTCTTCGACGACGCGATCTACGGCGATTCGCACGATCGCATCGCCTTCCTCGACGTCCTCGGGGATGGCGACGGAAGGCGTGGGAGCATCCGAGCGCGTATCTCCGGGCTCTCGGGCGATGCCGATGCGAAGGCGTCCTCCACAGGGCGGGAGCGCGATGTTCGACAATGGAATGGTCTCAGGCTCGACACGAAGTGATCGTCCATCGGCCTCCGCGCTCACACGCACGGTGAGCGCTGAACTCGTCCCCTGTTGGTTCCCTCGATTGATGAGCGTGAAGCCGAGGGCAGCCGTCTCTCCGGGAAGGATCGAATCTCCACGCATCCGATCCGGAGGCGTGAGGACGACATCCTCCACCTTCAGGTCAGCTCCCGTGCCGATCACCAGAAGACGGCGTTCGGAGAGAGCATCCGGCTGCAGCACGATGTTCAGTTCCAGACGTCGTCCGGGAACGAGCGCGGATGTCGGGATCTCCACCGGTTCGAGCGAGCGAACGTTTCGTCGCTCTCCCGCTATGATCCGACCGAGCCGCAAGCGCCCGCTCGCCAGGAGCACGTCGCGCTCCCGAAGTTCGTAGAGAAGCTCCGCATGATCCACCGGCTCGAAAGTCATGTTGAGGATCTCGAGCTCAAAGGAGAAAGCCGTCGCTCCATGGCAGTCGGGGAGCACGGTCGAAGAGAGCGTGAGATTCTGCATGCGGAGCCGGGTGATGGTGATCTCCGCTGCCGCCGAGACGAGCGTGTGACTCCCTCGCGCGGAATGCAGGCGAGCGGCCACGGCGAGACGCCGACGGCCGATGAGAGACGACGCATCCGAGGAGGCCACGCTGAAGGTGAGCGTCCGCCAACGCCGGCTCCGAGGAGCGACGATCTCGGGCAACGCGTCCGAGACCTCGGGGGAGAAGCTCTCCAGGACAATGTCCGCATGGCGATGGAGGAGAAGGAGCTGAAAGGATTCGACCATAACCTCCTCATCTCCATCGTTGCTCAGCAGCACGCGCACCGTCGCGAGATCGCCGGGGGCGAGGACCACAGGGTGAAGATCATGAAGCTGCAGAAAGATGCCGTTCAGAAGCGATCCCTCGCGAGACGTGTGGAGCGCGCCCGCCGGATGGACACCGACTCCCAGGAGAAGCCCGAGAAGGAGCACCGTAGAACCGAACCATTGTGCCGCCTGATTCCGCACGTAAGGAACCATCCCAAACCCCGGTGGTGCCATTAGGACTTATGCCGTTGGCTGCATATTCCTTCCGCGACCTCAAGCTCTTGCCCGAAGCCCATCGCGATGGATGTGCGCGTCACGGTCGGCTCCCCAAACTCCGCCGGGCCATCCCCCGCGAAGTGTTCCCTTTTGCTTCCGAGTGCGGCACCTTCCGCTATTGTGCATTGAGGATGCGAACTCCCGGGGGAAGCGAAAGCACGAAATCCGAGCGGGAAACGGCGACGTTTTCTCGGATATTCGAGAAGAGGAAATCCGAGCGCGCGCCATCGAGTTCGCGGATCAGAACGCGGACGATATGCAGAGATACGGGATTGATCTCCGCGATCACCTCGGAGAAGCCGAAGCGCGCGTCTCTCGGGATGAAGCGAAGAACGATATCGCCCGCCTGCAGAGGGGCAGGATGGGTGACCTGTTCGATCCGAGCGAAGACGCGCTGCAGGTCCAGCTCTCCCAGAAAGAAGGCGAACGCGGCCTTGATGTCCTCGGCTTCGCGGATCTTCGCGCGGATGACCTGTCGCTCAGCGGGCACGTAGAGAGAGACATGCGTGCCATCGGAGACAAAGAGCTTCTCCTCGGGCCGACGATAGTGCCACCGCATGCGGCGCGGCTTGGCCAGAAGGACTGTCCCCTCCTCGCGACGCGTAGGGGAGCCCGCCGCGTGATAGATCTGCACGAAATCGGCGGCCAGGCTCCGCATCCGCGCATATTTCGCCTGAAGGGCTGTGAGCACGCGTCCGAGCGAGGAACCAGGAGAGAATGCTTCGGACGCCCCATGAGGACCCCGTGCGCTGAGAGCAAGCGCGCTCGTGAGGATCGAAACGAGGATTCTCCGCGCGGACATCATGGGCGATCACCGTCGGCGAGAACCGCGCAGCCTCTCGACGAGCTGTTTCGCTTGCGGGATGGCCTCAAGTGCGCGTTGTACCTGCTCGTCGGACTGGAGAATCACGCGCATGGCAGCATCAAGGCCGAAGCGCGCTGTCGCCAGCTCCTCCCGGAGCTTCTGACGGACCTCGTCGCGATGCGCGCGAACCTCCTTTTCACTGACGCCCAGATCCGCGCGCCGAGCGACGAAAGCGATGAACGCCTCGATCACCGGATCACTCACCTCGATGAGCAGATCTTTAGGGGAGACGGGCTCCGAGGGGCGCTCGACCCGAAGATGTTCGAACCCGGGAATCTTCCCATTGACGGCGTAGCGCGCGAACTCGAAGACAGCCCAGAACAGCCGCTGTCGCAGGGGATCGGACTTCACGGGGACGGAGATATCCGGTTCGATCCCTCCTCCACCGTAGACGCGCCGTCCTCCGTCGGTGCGCGCGGCTGGTCGGCGCGAGTTTTCGTGGGAACGTCCCAGGCGATAGTCGTAGGCAGAGATGTGGCGGTAGTCGCGTTGGATGAGCCGACCCGAAGGGGTATAGTACCGCGCGGTTGAGAGCGTGAGTGCTCCGGCTGTGCCCCGCAGGAGCGGAATGACCGTTTGCACGAGCCCCTTGCCGAAACTCGTCTCGCCGACGATCACGGCGCGATCGTGATCCTGCAGCGCTCCGGCGACGATCTCCGACGCCGAGGCCGAAGCGCGATTGATCAAGACGACCAGAGGCATCGTCTCCACTCGCTCGCTCTCCGCTTTGAACCGGCGTTCCCGCGCGCGCCCGCGAATATAGACGATCGTCTCGCCCGGGCGCAGGAACCGACTGGCGACGCCGACGGCCTGGTCGAGTAAGCCTCCCGGATTTCCGCGCAGATCGAGGAGAAGCGCCGTGATCCCCTGCGCCTTCAGCCGACGCAGATGCTCATCCAGCTCATCGGTCGTCGTGCTCTGGAATCCCCCTGTGAGCCCGATGTATCCGACGCCAGGGCGGATCACAAACGCCGTGCGAATCGTCGGGAGCGGAATCGGCGCTCGGGTGATGCGAAACGTTCGCGGAGCGGTCTCTCCGGCGCGCTCGATCGTCAGCTCCACCGCTGTGCCCCGTTCGCCGCGAACGCGACGCGCGACCTCTTGCGTTGACCATCCCTGAGCCGACTGTCCGTCCACAGCGAGAATGGCGTCCCCATAGCGCAAGCCCGCGCGATCGGCAGGCGTCCCCGGGATCACCGAGATCACATACACGCGGCCGCGACGCTGGTGGATCGTCACGCCGATGCCGAAGAATTCGCTCTCCTGCTCTTGCCGCAGGTCCGCATATTCTCTCGGCGTGAGGTAGCTGGAATGCGGATCGAGCGCGGCCAGCATGCCGCGAATGGCCGCCGTCAGCAGCGCGGTCGCATTCACTTCCCCCGCGTACTCTGTCTCGACAATACGCCAGGCTTCGACGAAATCTTCCTTGATCTGTGCGGGCGTCGGCCCATCGCCCCCGAGCGACGGCCTTCCCCACAGGACGACGCCTCCCAAGATGAGCAGAAGCGCCAGCCACGCCCCTACCGGGATCCCCACACGATCGCGAGATCGCGGGGGATGCCTGAGATGCCCCCCTTGCTTTCGCCGTCCTCGAGACATTTCGGTGTGCTCTCGTGTGTTCGCCATCGGCGCCGATCCCGAAGATCGAGCCTCGCCGTGGGGTATACCGCTCGTCAGAGCGCAGCGGCGGCATGACGGAGGCGACGGACGACACGCTCCCGTCCAATCGCCACGAGGACGTCGAAGATCCCCGGGCTCACGGCACTGCCCGTCACCGCCGTGCGCGCCGCATTGATGATCAGCCCTGCCTTGACCCCTCGCTCCTCGGCGAGACGGCGCAAGACCTGCTCGGTCGTCTGCAGATCGAACGGCTCCAGCCGTTCGAGGCGATCGGCTAACTCGAGCAGCAACGCCTTCACCGCAGCATCCTTGCGGAGATTCTTCTCCACCGCCGCAGGATCCATCGGAAAATCGTCGCTGAAGTACGGACGCCCGCTTGTCACGAAATCTCGAAGCGTGCGCGCGCGAACCTTCAGGAGGTCAATGACCCAGAGGAACCATTCCCGGCGGTCCTGCGCATACTCTTCGCGCCACAACCCCTCTTTCTCCAGCTCAGCTCGAACGAAGGGGAAGAGTTCCAGGGCGCTCATCGCGCGCAGATGCTCGGCGTTCATCCACAGAGCCTTCTCGAAGTTGAAGATCGCGTTCGCCCGACTGATCCCCTCCAGCGAAAACAGTTCCAGCAGCTCCGACGTTCGCAGGATCTCGCGGCTCGGATCTCCCGGTGACCATCCGAGGAGGGCCAAGAAGTTTCGCATGGCTTCGGGCAGAAAGCCCATGTCCCGATAGGCCGTCACGCTCATCGCCCCATGGCGCTTGGAGAGCCGCGAGCGGTCCGGTCCGAGAATGAGCGGCACATGGGCGAAAACAGGCAGTTCCCACCCGAAAGCGCGATAGAGCAAGACCTGCTTGGGCGTATTCGAGAGATGATCCGCCCCGCGAATGACGTGACTGATGCGCATGTCGGCATCGTCCACGACGACCGAGAGGTGATAGGTGGGATGGCCATCCGAACGCAAGAGGACGAAGTCCTCGAGACTTTCATTCCGAACCTCGATCTCTCCGTACACGCAATCCGTGAATCGCGTCACCCCTTCTTCCGGAACCTTGAACCGAATCGCACGCGGATGACCGGCAGCGATCCGTCGCGCCACGTCCGCTGCCGAGAGGCGACGGCATGTCCCCTCGTACTTCCACGTTCGCTTCTCCGCGAGCGCGTGCTGGCGTTTGGCCGCCAGCTCTTCCGGGGAGCAAAAGCAGTAATAGGCCCATCCGGAGGCGACCAACTCTTCCGCGCGAGCGCGATAGAGAGCCAAACGCTCGGATTGGAAATAGGGGCCTTCATCCCACTCCAGTCCCAGCCATCGGAGGCCCTCGATGATCCCTTCGACCATCTCGGGCGAGGAGCGGTCCACGTCCGTGTCCTCGATGCGCAGAATGAACGTGCCCCCATACTTCCGGGCGAAGAGCCAGTTGAATAAAGCCGTGCGCGCCCCTCCGACGTGAAGATATCCTGTTGGCGATGGCGCAAATCGAACGCGAATACGGCTCATGCGGATCGCCTCGCTCCGGGGTTCCCAAGTCGAATGTGACGCCGAGACTCGGCTTGGGCCTCCCATACAGGCCTGGCGGTGAGGGTGGGATTCGAACCCACGGTAGAGCTTATCGCCCTACAACGGTTTAGCAAACCGTCCGTTTCAGCCAGGCTCACGCACCTCACCGCCTCCGCTCTTCTCATGCCCAAGTATTCCCAACATCCGCGCCTTCTGTCAAGGAGTCCTAAGGTTCGCTCCGCTCACCCGAGCGGTATACTCGGTCGTCCGCGTGCGCGGGATTCACACGGTTGGAGGACACCTCAAGAGGGTTCGCTCGCACTCACCCGAGGTTCATTTCGGGTTGCTCACGTGCGCAGGCTCGTCTGCAGTTGTGACGGTATCGGCCGTTCCTCGAACGTCTGCTCACGCACACGGAGCTCTCATCCGAAGCGACGTTTGGCCCCCTGCTTCTGCGGGATTGATACGACAAACGTCGTCTCAGGGAGAGCATTCGATCCCGAGGGGCGAAAGGCCCGAAAAGAGCCTTCGCCCCTCCCGATGGCCACTCACCACTCGACGCGGAAGCCGAACTGAATGAATCGAGGCGTATTGAACTGCGTCGTGAGGACGCCGAACGACGAGGGATCGAGCATGCTGAGCGTGGGATCGGCCAGCTCCAAGCGATTGAGGGCGTTCAGGAGATCGAAGGTGAAGACGACGCGCATGCTCTCAGTGATGGCGGTCTTCTTGCCGATCGAGAGGTCGAGATTCCAGCGGGGCTGCCCCCGAAGGACGCCACGTCCCTGACGCCCATCTTCACTGATGCGGATCTTGCGGAAGCTATTGAACACGGCCTCCGGATTGTCGAAGAGGTTCAATCCGGTCCCACCGCGCTTGGGATCACCGGCCGTGCCAATGCCTCCGGATCCCGCGACGTTCCGATGCACCCGATTGGGGAAATTCGGCTTCCGCAACGGAATCGCTCCGGCGCCCACGGAGAAGTTGAGCGGGTCGCCACCCCAGACCTGATTGCTCTGCACGAACGTGAGGGGAAGGCCGCTATTGGCGGTGAAGATCCCCGAGAGGTACCATCCTCCGATGACTTTGTCGAACGCCGTACCCGTGCTCCAGCGCTGCCCCCGTCCGAAAGGCAGCTCGTAGAAGCCAATCGCATTCAGGACGTGACGGCGATCGAAGAAGGCCGGACCGTAGTCAATATCCGGATCATAGGAGGAGGAGAATGTGCCGATGAAGTTTTGAATGAGCCCCGCCTGATCGAGCGCCTTCGAGAGCGTGTAGTTCACATCGAAGGTGAGATTGCGGGCGAAGGCCTTGCGCACGGTGAGGAAGAACGAGTGGTAGTTGGAACGCCCTCCATCGGTGCGCATCCAGAGATCGAGCACCTGCATGTTGGTGATCGTCGGCTGTCCGGCCACAAGCAGCGACGTTTGGATGAACGTCCAAAGGTCGTTCAACAACCCATCGCGGAAGGCTGCCGTCCGAGCTGTTGCCACCCGGACGGTTCCCCCAGCCCCCAGCACATTCTCGAACCACGGCTGCGGCGTCACCCGATCCGGCGCCACCCCAGCACGCAATTGAGCCGCTACGGCATCGAAGGCCTGGGCGAAGGACTGAAGCGTCGCTTTATCCCGCATGAAATACGGGACGGCGCTCAGTTGCACATTCTGATTGAGATTCCTTCCGAGCCGACCGGCATAACCGAACTCCACAAGCAGGTTGCCGGGGAGCTCTCGTTGAATGGTCAGGTCGAAGCTGTGCGAACGCCCAACCTTGATGTCCGGATCGACCTGGAAGGAGAGAATCTCCCCAAAGGGGATGCTCGGCACGACCGGCGGCTTCACCGCAGGGATCGAGGGAATGGGCGCCGGTCCGTCTATCCCAATACGGAAGGCGTTGGAGGGATCACTCGTGCTGGCGCACACGCCGCCGATACGAGGTCCTCGGCAATTGATCGTCTGCGCGAATCCCACTCCCAGAAGCGGGATGACGATCGTTTGGACCGTGTTCAATCGGTCGTAGAGAATCCCATATCCGCCTCGGATGACCGTCTTCCGCTCCCCGAACAAGCGCCCGGCAGCTCCGCCGGTGAACGAGGGGTTCCATGCCACCGCCAAACGAGGACCGAAGTTCGTTCGGTCCACGTCGAAGATGCGACGGCGCGCGGACTGACGAATAGGCTGGAAGGCAATGGAGGGATTGTAGATCTCTCCGGCAAGAGCCGCTCGCCGCCGCGCCTCAAAGTACTGGCTGGACGTCAGGACCTGTCCCGTCGCCTGATCAATGAGGAAAGTCTGCCGCCCATCCTTCTCTACGGGAGGCGTCTGCCACTGATAGCTCGCTCCGAGTGTCACCGTGAGCGACGGGCGAATCCGCCACACGTCATTGAAGTAGAACTCGTAGGCGTTGATTGTGGCATCCACCTCAAGCGGCGTCCCAATCGGGCGTGGGTTCAGATTCCCGTCGCGCACGATCATCACGCCCACGTTATCCACGATTCCCAAGGCGCCCGCGTAGAGGCGATTCCACCGCGTCACATCGCCGGCCAGCAAGCAATTCGTCCGAATGGTCTCCGTACAGCTCGGTGGACGATTGGTGGGAGGAATCGTCACCGCTCCGGCGACATCCAGCTCGGCGACAAGCGAAGCCAAAGACCCCACGACCTTATCATCGCGCAGGTGGAAGAGCATCAGGTGCCGCCACGATCCGCCGAATTGGAACGTATGCCGACCCTTGATCCAGGTGGCGTTATCCACGAATTGCAGAACGCGATCGTTAACGCCTTGCGTGCGCGCCACCTGCGTGTGCACGTCAATGGGCTCGGAGATCAACCCGCCGAACGCCGGATGTCCGGCGACCTGAAGGGCGACATTGGTCCCGGGCACCTGCGGGAACGGCGAAACGCGCTGAAGCCACCAGAAGTTCCGCTGCCAGGAAAACCGGAACTCATTCACCACCCGCGGAGTGATCTGCCCCGTTAGGCCGGCCGCGACAAAGCGCGGTTGTACCGGGACCTTGGCCAACGAGGCCGGGACGCCCAAGGTGTTCCCCTTGAGCAAGCCTCCAATATCCAACTGCGTCGTCGAGTTCGACGTCTGGCGGCTGTAACGGAAGCTCCCGTCAAAGCGCCAATTGTCCGTGAAATGGTGGTCCAAGCGAACGACGGCAAAATCGCTCGTGATGGAGGCGTCCGCTGTGGAACGAAAGCCGATCGTGTTCAACCCGTCCCCCAACGACGGATCGTTCCCGCGAGGGAGATGATCCCACAGCGCTTTCACGACCGGATTCAGACCAAGACCCCGCGGGTCGCACGGATCCGAATTCGCCGGCCCACACAGCCGCGACGTTCGCAGATCGTAGCTCACGATATTCCCGCTGGCATCACGGAAGCGCAGAATTCCTGCGCGCAAGGTCTCTGTTGGGACGATTCGAGAGATGTCCTCAGAACGCGGAAAACGCCGCCCCTCATAGTGCCCGAAGATGAACGTGCGATTTCGAACAATCGGTCCTCCGGCGGAGAAGCCGAAACGGTTGTCCTTCAATTCCGGATCTTTCTGACCCGTGCGATTCCGCGTCCAGGTGTTCGCATTGAGGTTGTCGTTCTGGTGGTACCAGTAGGCCGACCCATGAAACTCATTCGTCCCCCGCTTGGTCACAAAGGTGATCTGTCCTCCCGAGGAGCGCCCGAACGTGGCGTTCGGATTCGTCGTCCCGACGCGGAACTCCTCGATGCTCTCAGCCGGAACCGGGATGATCGGTTCGACACCTATGCCCGAGGGCTTCACCGGATGCGTTCCCACGGTATTGTCGGTGATGTCCACTCCGTCGAGATTGAACGTGGATTGATCGCTGCGCGCACCGGCCACCTGACCGCCGACGTTATCATTGACACCAACGCCGCGATAGGGCATTGTCAGCGGCTGCAGGGTGAAGAACGTGACGGCACTCCGCGTCAGATTCGGCAGACGCAGCAGCGTCTCTCCCTTGATGACATTCCCTACGGTCGCATCCAAAGTCTGCAGCTCGACCCCAGCTCCCGCCGTCACCTCGACCGTCTCGGCGATCTCGCCCACCTCGAGCGTGAAGTTGACCGTATAGCTCTTGGCGACATCCACCTTCACGGCGGGCACAACGGCTTGCCGAAATCCCGGTGCCGAAGCCGTGATCTTGTATACGCCAGGAGTCACGCTCGTGAAGATGTACTGCCCATTCTCGTTCGTCTTCACCGTGCGGGCTACCGACGTCGCAAGATCCACAAGGGTGACCTCCGCTCCGGAGACGACAGCCCCCTGCTGGTCAACAACCGTCCCCTGCACGGCCGCCGTCGCCGCCGTCTGTCCCCAAACGGGGAGAACCCACAGGCCAAGCCCCAAACATACCACAAGACTGAGCCTTAAAATCCTCATCGTCGTCCCTCCCTGGCCAGGTTTTAGTCGCGACGAGATTTTAAAACTTCCCCCGAAATTTCGCAATATCCCCCTGTGATCAGATCGGTGCGCATGCCGACGTGCACGACTACCTTCCGGTTGCGCGCGGCCGGCGCGCGAAAGAGATCGGTTCGGGGAATCCGAGAAAGCGCGCGCTCACTCTTTCGACGTCGCCCTCGGCATTGAGGGAGAAGGTCACAAGCGCTTGCGGCAGCATGGGATCGCGCCACCGGACCCGAAACGTGTCATAGTGCCAGTGCTCGAGGTCGCCTACGCGCGCCGATCCCCAGCGGAGAACGAGACGTCCCCCCTCTTCCGCGACCTGGATCGTTCCATAAACCTCGTTCTCATAGATGCCCGCATACTGCGCTTGGGGCACAGAGGGAGCCGTTCCCTTCACGCGCGCTTCCTCAATCTTCTTCCAAAGCGCTTGTTGCTGCTCTTGAAGCCTTTGAGCCGTCTTCAAGAACTCCGCGCTCCAATCTCGCGGAGGAGCGGTGAAGTAGGCGTCCAGGATCCGGTATTTCAGCGCGTGAGTGAGCAACGTTTGGTTCATATTCGTGAGGATGACGAACCCGAAGTGTTCCTCCGGCACGAGGACCACAAGTGCGGTCATCCCGTCAATGTTCCCCCCATGCTCGACGATCTTTCGTCCTCGGTAGTCATGAAGGAACCAGCCGAGGCCATAGGTCAGAAAGTGAGCCTCGGGAAAGAGGTCGGCGAAGGGGGGCTCGCGACGAAGGATCGTCTGCGGAGCATGCATCTCGCGCGCTACTTCGACGCTCCACAAGCGCCGTCCCTGATACTCCCCCTCTCCCAACTGGAGCTGGATCCATCGCGCCATCTCCCATACGCTCGAGTTGATGGACCCAGCGGGAGCCATCGCATCAATCTCGCGCCACGGGATAGGGCGAACGACCCCCTCAATTCGGGCGTGGGGCGTCGCCACATCCGATGCGGCGCTCAAGGCCTTGACGCTGGTCGTCGTCGAAGACATCCCCAGCGGCTGAAAGATGCGCTCGCGCACGAATTCCTCCCAGGATTTTCCTGTGACGGCCCGCACGACCTCGCCCGCGGCTACGTACATGATGTTCTGGTATCCGAAGCGACTGCGAAAACTCCAGCGTGGGGGAAGAGAGCGCATTCGGCGCAGAATCTCGGCGCGCTCGAGGGTCGCCCCGTACCACACCAAGTCCGCGCGATCTAAGCCGCTCCGGTGGGCGAGCAGATCACGGATCGTGAGCTCGCGAGTCACATACGGATCCCAGAGCTGGAATTCCGGCAGGTACTTCAGGACCGGATCGTCCCAGTGCACTTTCCCCTCGTCCACGAGCATCGCCAGCGCAGCGGCTGTGAAGGCCTTCGAGGCAGATCCGATGGCGAAGAGCGTGTGCTCGGTCACCGGCGCCGGATCGCCGAGCCGCTTCACGCCATACCCCTTGGCGAGCAGCACGCGCTCGCGCGTGACCAGAGCAAGGGCCAGTCCGGGGACCTCCCATGCCCGCATAGCCTGAACGATATAATCGTCCAGACCTTCCAGACGCGCCTCTTGAGCGAGGCGGGGCTGCGCCGGAACAACAGCGAGCACACTGGTAAGAATCCCGACGAGAAGAAGGATCCTCGCGCGGTTCACCATATCGCTCCTCCACGATGGAAATCTGGTTCTCGAGAGATACTCCGCCCCCTCCCGCACGTTCGCCCCAAGGACTCGCGTGGCGGAACCGGGCGCTTCCGGGGAGCTCCGCAGACGCCGAGAGATCGGTGATCACTTCTTCCGATGCTCATCGAACCAGTTCACAATGTAGAGGATTTTGGCCATATGATGACTCGGTCGCCGGGTGATGCCATGCGGCTCCCCGGGCACGCGGACGAGCACGGTCTCGACCCCCAACAGCTTCAGCGCCGTGAAATATTGCTCGGACTCGGACATGGGCGTGCGATAGTCCTCCTCACCGGTGATGATGAGCGTCGGCGTGCGCACGTTCTTGACCACCGACAGAAGCGATCGCTTCTCGTAGTGCTCAACGTGATCCCAAGGATAACCGGGGAACCAGTACTTGATGACGAAAGCCGAGATGTCCGCCGTCAGGACGAAGCTGTACCAGTTAATCACCGGATAGGCGGCCGCTGCCGCGCGAAACCGGTTCGTCCGCCCGATCACCCAGCAGGTCAGGACACCGCCACCGCTACCCCCCGTGACAAAGAGATTCTCCGGATCCACGTACCCGCGCGCGAGGACGGCATCCACCCCGGACATGAGGTCGTAGAAATCATCCCCAGGATAGGCATGATGGATCAGGTTACCGAACTCCTGTCCGTAGCTCGTGCTCCCGCGCGGATTCGTATAGAGGACGACATATCCGCGCGCTGCCCACATCTGCTTCTCCACGTCGAACCGATCGCCGTAGTTGGCAAACGGTCCACCATGGATTTCCAGAATGAGGGGGTACTTCTTCGAGGGATCGAAATCCGGCGGCTTAATGATCCATCCCTGGATCTTTCGCCCATCCAGCGAAGACGTGTACCAGATCTCCTCGACCTGACCGAGACGCTTTCGCGCAAAGAGATCCGCATTCAACGCGGTGATCACTCGAAGCTGTGGATTGGAGAGCGTTCCCACGGCGATGTCGCCGGGCACGTCCGGGCGGGTATAGGTCACGGCGAATGCACCGTTGCGGGCGACGCTGAAAGCTCCTCCGGAGCTGTAGGCGGTGCCACCGCTTCCGATATTGGCCGCGAGCTGCCGGAACGTTCCGTCCAAAAGGTAGAGACCGAGCTTCGTGTTCCCGTGGTCATCGTAGAGGAAGAGAATGCCGCGCCCGTCCGGCGTCCACTGCGGTCGCATCACGTCTCGATCCAGTGCCGCCGACAGCACGCGCGTTCCGCTCCCATCGCGGTTCATGACCGACAGGCGCGTCACCTGATAGCCCTGATAGGCGTCGTCGAATCCGACGTAGGCGATGTATCGCCCATCGGGCGAGATGGCCGGAGCATTGTCCGGGCCTCGACGATCGGTCAAAGCCCGCACGGATCCGTCGGCAAGAGAGACCTCGTAGATCTCCGTGTCCAACGGCTCCTTCTCAAAATCAGGGCGGCGATTGGCCGAAATCAGTAGCGATTTCCCATCCGGCGTCCACACGGCTTCGCTCGCCCGAAATCCCACACCTCCGTAATGGAACCGTCCGCTTGTGATCTGCCGGGGCGTCCCCCCCTCAGCCGGGACGATGAAAAGATGTGTGTAACCGGGCTTCAGATAGCCCGCACCATTGAACCGATAGACGAGCCGATCAATGACCACAGCAGGATCGGCCCACTTTGCGCCTTGAGGGGGAGAGGGAAAGCTCCCAATCTGCCGAGGCGGCTCCGGCACGAACATCGCAAAGGAAATATATCGTCCATCGGGGGACCAAGCGATCCCCTCCGGCGGAAACGGAACGTTGGTGATCCGCGCCGTCTGCCCCGTGTCCATCCATCGCACGTAAATCTGTGGCGACCCCTCTCGATCCGAGATGTAAGCCACGCGCGTGCCATCGGGAGACCAGCGGGGCGATGTGTCCTGAGCCGGCCCCGTTGTCAGCGGGCGATGCTCCGTCCCATCGAAGCGAATGCTCCAGAGATTCGCGTATCGCCGATCGGACGTGACGTCGCTCCATCGCCGAACGTAGACGATCGTCTGTCCGTCGGGAGAGATCTGAGGATCAGCGGCATACTCCAGCTCGAAGAGATCCATCGGCGTGAGCCGATCCTCCTGATCCCGAGCCCATGTCGGAATCCCGAGCGCGAGCAGCGCCAGAAGACTTACCCCTAAAAAGCAATGGCGGAACAAGCGGTGGTGGAACATATCATCCTCCGTAGCAGTTCCTTCGTCATTGCCCCCGGTTGGGGACCAAGTGTATATCTGCTCTCTCGCCACCTGTCAATAGTCCCGCAGAGGGAGGCGCACCTGCTGCGCGGATTCAAGGGCGCGATGCACGTGAGTACACCCCCGAGAAGGCGCGTCAGTGATTTCGAGGGAGAGGCGGATCGAGCTTCGTCCACCCACTCACACGCCCCGATGCGACGGCGTCTCCTCCATCGTCCACAGCTCCCATCCTCGCCCTGCATGCCCGAAATGGAAGACCGTCGGATGCAAGACCTCGGCCAAGATCTCCAAGGATTCGACCAAGCGCGGCCCCGGCCGATTGAAGAACTGATTCCCATCGGCCAGAATGACCCGTCCCGTGCGAACGGCTTTCAACGCCGGCCATTCCGAGCGGCGGACAAGCAGTCGCATCTCCCGGCGCGTCCGCACTAGATCAAATCCGCATGGTGCGACGACAAGAACATCCGGATCTGCCGCTACTATGTCCTCCCATCGGATGACGGGCGAACGCTGACCGGCATCGCCGAAGAGGTTAACTCCTCCCGCCCTCTCGATGAGCTCCGGCATCCAATTCCCTCCGGCCATGAGCGGCTCGATCCATTCGATAAAAGCCACCGTGGGCTGTGGAGAGAGCGCACGCGCTCGCTCCGCGATCGCCTCCATGCGATGCTGTAAGCGAGTGATGAGAGCATCGCCCCGCTCAGGGACCTCGAGGGCTCGCGCGACGCGTCGAATGTCCTCCCAGACATCGGCCAACGCGTTCGGCTCCAGCGAGACAATACGCACCGAGCGATCGAGCCATGCGCTCACCGCCTCTTCCACATCGCGGATACTGACGGCGCACACGGCGCAGTGGGACTGCGTCACGATCACGTCGGGACGCAACGCGCGCAAGCGCTCCCCGTGCACGCGATAGACCGAAAGTCCCTCCTGCACAATCGCCTTCACCCGCTCGTCAATCTCATAGCTCCACCCCTCGACCGGAAACTTCGGCTCCGTGCACGCGGGCAACCGCCGAACGGATTCCGGATAATCGCACTCGTGCGATCGTCCCACGAGATGCTCCTCAAAACCGAGCGCGCAGATGATCTCCGTCGCACTGGCGATCAACGAGACAATTCGCGGCATGATCGTTCCTCCTCTGCACTCTTTCCCACCGACGGACGCGTCTCCGCCATCTCGAGGACGGCGCGAGCATCCGGATGCGGAGGCGCGCATATTTCTCCCGCGCGACCTGGGGGCACGGTCTTCTTTCTCAGCCGAATCTCGAAGAGCTTCGGCCACAACTTGCCCGTCACAAAGAGCCGATCGCGCTCGGCATCATACGCAATGCCGTTGAGCACATCCACAGGGCGCACATGATCTTCCGGACCCAGCACGCCCGTGAGATCCACCCAGCCGAGAACCCGTCCTGTCCGGGGCGAGATGCGCACCAGACAGTCCGTCTGCCACACGTTCGCATAGATCTCCCCTCGCACATACTCCAACTCATTCAGGAAGCTCACGGGTCGGCCCCGGTCGCGCACTTCCAAGCGCCGCACCTCGCGAAACGTCTCCGGATCGAGAAAAGAAAGAACAGCCGTCCCATCGCTTCGAATAAGATGTCGCCCATCGTGCGTGAGCCCCCAACCTTCGGTCGCATAGGTGAAGGTTCGCAGCAGCCGGAACGTTTCCTTCTCGTACACGAATCCCGTCCGTTCCTGCCAGGTGAGCTGAATGAGCCGATCCCGCCAGATCGTCAACCCTTCGCCGAAAAATTCCGGCGGGAGGTGATGGATCTTCACGACGCGTCCCGTCTCCAGCTCCACCTTTCGGAGCGAGGAACGCCCGTAAAGCCCCGTGCTCTCGTACAGGAATCCCCCCTCGTAGACGAGACCTTGCGTGAACGCTTCCGGATCATGGGGGTAGACTCGAACGACCTCATATCCGTAGACAGGCACAGCCTCTTCACCAACCGGCGAGATGGAAATCCCCGACCACGCCCCCTCCAGACACCCCACACGCTCTAAAGATCGTGCGGGGACCCCGGTCTGAAAGAGAAGGACGAGGACGGCCCATCTCTTTCCCCACCCGTTCGCACGACGCCGATCGGTACTCATGATCCCACCTCCTCCACCGCGAGAGGATGCCGGAGGGAGTCCACCTCTCCGAAAACCCAACACCTTCTGCTCACATCACAGGCCCCGAGCGAAATCCCATCTCATAGAGGATCGCACCGCCAATTCCGAGGCTCGCCAATCCGGCCAGGAGACGCAGCGCGAGGTTCGCGCGCGCGAATCGCCGGCCCGTATAGGCGAAGGACGAACCGATGAGCGTGCTGACGATCACCATGCCGACGATCGAACCAATCCCGAACATCGCGAGATAGAAGAGCCCATCCCCGAGCGACCGCATGGAGGAGAGAACCAGAACGGTGAGGGGGGCACTGCCTGCCAGACCGTGGACCATCCCGACAAGGAGCGAACGATACTCGGGATGCCCCCTGTGCTCGTGGCGATGATCGGGACCATGCCGATGCGAATGCCAATGGAGATGCCGCTCGCCCTCATGCTCGTGAACATGAAGGTGAAAGCGATCGCGCACGATGCGCCAGAGGACGTGCCCGCCAAGGATCACAAGCATCGCTCCGACGGCCAACTCCAGCGCGGTGGCGAGCCCTTCGGGGATCGCGATCTTGAAGACCAGGACGCCGATTCCGGCCGCCGCGAGCATCCCTGCATGCCCCACGCCCCAGAAAGCCCCAATGCGCACAGAACGCCGGATGTTCCGATGCTCGGCGACGATCGTCGAGACGGCTGCAATGTGATCGGGATCCAACGCGTGTCGCATCCCGGAGACGAATCCGAGAACGAGCACGAGGATGAACGGCATCATCCCCATCCCTTCTGCCATACGCGAGCCTCCTTCTTATGCCTCCAATCGGTCCGACCCGAGCCTCCGGCGAGCGCTTGAGCGAGGTCTCCCATTCCGGCCGAGCGCCGTCGGGCCACCTCCTCGGCTATGGAGTCCGCGCGCGATCTTCAGGGCGCGAAGAAGGTTCGGATCGAGGCCGGACGACGCCGACGACGGCGCGGGCAAACGGGACGTAGGTCGCCGCCACGCGCTGAAGGTCAGCAGGAGTCACAGCGCGACGCTTCGGTGCGCACTGCTCCACCTGCTGAGGATGCGCCGCCGCGAAGAATGCGCTCGCATAGGCGCGCACAAGCGCCGCATGATCATCGAAGAGCTCGGCGCACTCGGTCACAGCGCGGTGGATCGCGCGACGCTGCGCCTCTTCACCGAGCGGTTCTTTGGACAAGCGCGTCACGTGCTGCTCGATGATCTGACGGACGCGCGCGGCGTGCTCCGGTGCCGCAGCCACCGTGAGGGTGATCATCCCGCCAAGCCGACGCGGCTCCACGCGGATCTCGAGCGCAGAAGCTGCGACGGTCCGAAGCTCCCGCCACACCTCACTCCCCCATCCGGCCAGGTGCGCACGCCACACGTACAACGCCGGCTCGTCCTCGCTCGGACTCGAAGGACCAAGCCATGCGAAGGTGTGAACCACACTGCGCGTCGGTGCCTCTTCAGCGCGCGACGGCGCCTCACCCGGAGGCTTCGGCAAAGCCGCATAGAATATGCGCGCGACATCCTGACGGCGGATCTCTCGAGCGACGATATTCGAAATCAGCGCCGATCCATCGGTGTCTCCGACGATCACAATGAGGGGGAACTGTCGCGCGATCGTGTTGGCATACCACGCACGCACCTGATCGGGCGTGAGCGCGCGAACCGTCTCTTCATCGCCTTCGGGCGCCCTCCCGTAGGGCGTATCTCCATAGAGCGCACGCGCCGCTAGGGCGCGAGATCGCTCCCAAGGATCCGCGCGCCGCGCCCGAATCTCCAGCAGCAATTGCGCCTGCTCCCGCCGGATCTCCTCATCGGACAGAGCGGGCCGTTCTATGAGGCTGAGTAGCCCCCGAAGCGCATGATCCTGATTCCGCGAGGGAACAGTGAGCACGTACCCGAAGAAGTCGGGCGCGGTGACAAACGCCACGTCCGCACCCCACTGCTCCATGCGCAGGGCGACCTCCGCCGCCGACAGCAGCGTGCGACCGCGCGAGACCTCCCCACGGGCACCCTCTGCGATCCCCGAACGCTCGGAGAACGGCCACGCCGTCCCGCCGCGAAGGATCGAACGCACCATCAGCTCGGTCACGCCGGCTGTCGCCGAGGTCTCGGCAAGTCGCCCCCCTTGGAAGAAGACGCCAATGCTCAAGATCGGACGCGACCGATCCTCCCGCACAAAGGCGCGCGGCCCTTCGAACACGGAGAAGTCGCGCAGAGGCTCTGGTTGCAGGGAGAAGACAACGGCCTCCCCCTCGCCCTCATGCGCGCGGCGCACACCTTCCGGCTGGACCGGGATCTCAGGAAACGAGCCGATGCGATCCGCCGAGATCTCTCGCTCCATGAGACCGGGAATCTGCCGAGCCATGTGAGCCACGACTTCCGCCGCACTCGGCGATGGAGCGACTCCGCGCGGCAGATATTCGTGAAGCGTCATCTGCCCAATGTAGAGACAGCGCTCGGCGAAAGCACGCACCTGCTCCGCCGTGATCGCGTTCAAACGAACGAGCCACTGATCGGCGAAGCGCCATGAGCCCCATATCGCCTCGGCCAGAGCCAAGTGCTCCGCTTCGCCGGCATACGTCATCGTGCGCTGGAGCCACTGCCGCTCCAGGAGCGCTCGCGCGCGCTGCAATTCCCCCGACGACAGTCGCCAGCGTCGCAGCTTCTCCGCTTCCTCCACATAGGCGCGCAGGACACGCTCCCGATCCGCCGAATCCATCCGCCACTGAACGAGAAGGATCCCCCCACCTTCCCAATCCAGAGGTTCAGCTCTCACCTCGGCCGCGATCCCTTCCTCAAAGCGCACGCGGAGCGCGCTTCGCGAAGCCCGCCCCTCGGCCAACGTCGCCGCCAACAGATGCAGCAAAAGTATCCCCTCTTCCCTCCGATCGCGAGTCCACACAACCTCCGGGACCTCGTGAAGGGCGGTCACAAGCGCGACCGGAAGATCGCCCTGATCAGCGCCGTATCGCACAAGCCCCTGCGAGATCGGTGAGGATTCGAGCTGCGGCGCGTTCGTCCCAACGGCGACGGAAGATACCGACTCGGGCGAAGGCGCGCGGGTCACTTGGTCCGAAGGCGTCGCCTCTTTCTCGACGTCGGGGAGATCGCCGAAGAGGCGCTGCACGCGCTCCACGACCTCCGGCGTATTAACAGCGCCGACCACCGCGATCACCATTCGCTCCCCCCGATACTGCTGCCGGTGGACAGCAACGAGGACGTCACGCGTGAGCGCACGAAGCGCCCCCTCCTGCTCGAGGAGGGGAAGAAATCCCCGGGAGCGTCCTCCCAAGGCGAGCGCCATAGCCCGAGCGCGAGCGAACTCCTCGGGCCGATCGTTTCGCAACCGCTCTTCCTGAAGGAGGTGCTCGATCTCCTCTCGCAGAGCGGCTTCGTCGAACGCGGGATGCTGAAGCCCATCGGCCAAAAGATCAAGCGCGGGAAGCGCATGCTCGGCCGGAACGGTCACTCGAAAAATCATTCGGTCCACATGCTCCTCCACGACCGGCTCACCGCCGAGGGCGCGCCACGCGTCGAGAAGCTGAAAGCCAGGGCGCGACGATGTCCCCCGAAAGAGCAACCGCGCGACGAGCCGAGCGATACCCGCAGGCTCCGTCATGCGCCCCCCCTTCACCACGACGACAAGACTGACAAGCGGCGACCGATAGCGCTCGCGCACAATAAGCGTCAACCCGTTTCGCAACCGCACGCGCGTTGTCGCCTGCTCCGGCACGCTCACGTGCTCGACGATCTCCGCACCTTTTTTCACCGCCGGAGCCACGACCGACGTCTCCTCTGTCGGCAGCGTCCGCCTCTCCTCACCCCGAGGCGGAGGGGGGGGCTGACGCCGCCGTCCGGCTTGCGCCACGACGTCGCTCGAAAGGCTGACAAGAAGCGCCCCGACGATCCCGAACACTCCGAGGAAGCGAGCTCCGAGAGTCCACGCCCTTTGTGCGTCACCCATCCTTCCTCGCCCAGTCATAGGGAATTCCTCCCGTATGCGGATCGAGCCGATACTCATCCGGCTGGGCGTAATTGTAGACTTCCGTCGGGATGTTGATGACAATCGCCTCCGTCTCGCTGATGCCTTTGAAGCCGTGATAGACACCCGGAGGGATCTGTACAAGCTGCGGGTTCCACTCCCCGATGAAGAATTCGTTGATCTCTCCCCGCGTCGGCGAATCCTCGCGCGCGTCATACAGCACGAGCTTGATCATCCCGCGAATGGCCACGAAATTGTCGTACTGCTTCTTGTGATAGTGCCAGGCCTTCACCACGCCGGGATAGACGGTCGTCATGTAGACCTGGCCGAATTTGATGAAGATCTCATCATCCGAACGCAGCAACTCCATCAAGCGCCCTCGCTCATCGGGGATCATGCGCAACGGTTTCACTCTGACGCCCTCGATCATAGGCCGCTCCTTTCGCGGTCGTTTGCCCCCGTCGCGATAGCGACGGTAAATTGTACACCGCTCTTCTGAAGGAGCGAACCCTGTCGCCATCGGCGGAGATCCCGCGCGGAGTGCTTGCAGGAAGGAGCCGTGGTAGCGCAGGCCCCCGCGCACGCCGTATAATTGCCAACCGGGGAGGGATCGAAGATGCGATGGCAGGGACTGTACTTCGGCATCATCGGACTCTTAGTCGGTTTCATCGCCGGTTTCTTCTACGCGAACCACTATAATCGAGCGGGCACACCTTCCGGGTTTCCGTCCGTGACGGGACAATTGCCGCCCGGTCATCCTCCGATCGGCGCGAGCGAGAGCGAGATCGCGCAGTCGGTGGAACGAGCCGATGCGCATCCGCAAGATTTTGACGCCCAGATCACGGCCGCGACGGTGCTCTATCGCGCGGGACGATTGGAACAGGCCGCGACGTATTTCCAGCGGGCGAACGCACTGCGGCCGGATGACTACAACACGCTCGTGCAACTCGGGAACGTCCATTTCGACCTCGGGGAACACTATCTGCAGCACCAGGATGCCGCTCAGTCCAACACGCATTTTCGTGAGGCGGAACGATGGTACGAGCGCGCTCTCGCCCGGAATCCCAACGACGCGAACGTGCGCACGGACTACGGCCTCACGTTCTACAAGCGGCACCCGCGGGACCTGGATCGCGCCATCGCCGAATATCGGAGGGCACTGGCCATAGATCCTCGACACCCGCAAGCTCTGCATAATCTCGTCGTCGCGCTGACGGAGAAAGGGGAGCTGGAAGAAGCCGAAGCCACGCTCAAGCAGTTGGAAGAAGTCGCTCCAGGCGCTCATGTGCTGGATGCACTCCGCCGGGAGATCGCCAACCGGCGCTCTCAGCGCGGCGCCTGATGTGTCGCAATCCTCTTTGAAGCGAGCGATCCCCACCGCACTTATTGGTCTATCCCTTCGATTGGGCAGGACGCGCGTTCCACAAGCGCGCGCAAGCGCTCCGGATCCACGCGCCCTTCCTTCGAGATGAGCCGCGCGGCACGATCGCACATCTCCTGCAGCGGGTGCCCCGCGCGCTTCGGTATCCACACCCAGGTGATCACGTGAGGCCGAGCGGCGCGATCCAAACGATCCCAGAAGGCGTGATTAGCCCTCCGCTGATAGAGCCCCTGCATCGTGCGAACCACGTACTCGGAATCTGTGAGCACGCGAACGGAAGAAGGGGATGCCAGCGCTTCCAGTCCCACGCACGCCGCCACGATCTCCGCCTGCTGATTCGTCGCAGGGCCGAGATACTCGCCGAAGATCGCCACCTCGGAGCCGCGCTTCACCACGGCGACAGCCGCCGCACGACGCTCCCCGGAAGCATATCGCCGACTGCTTCCATCGCACACGATGAGGACCTCTTCATCCGTCATCATCGCGGGAACTCGCAGACGTGGGGTTCCCCGTACATGGCGCGGGACGTTCGGGAAGATGCCTCGCGAGGATCTGGGGAGCGCTCTCCCTCGTCCTCCAGTGCCCGAAGATCCTCAGGCGTGTCCACGTCCCTCAGCGGCTGGGCCGAAGGAATCCTCTGCTCGTGCACGCGGGCGCGATATCTCTCGATCAGGACGCGCCCTCCGACATCGCCCGTGAGCTTCATCAATTCCGGAAATAACTCGGCGGCGAAAATGACCGGGCTTCCCCGCCCCCCTTCGTACACCGGGTAACAGATCAGCGGGCGATATCGAACGAAAGCCTCGATGAGAGCATCCAGCACCGCAGGAGTAAGCAGCGGCTGGTCGCAGGTCAGGAACATCGCCGCGTCGGCGCTGGGATCCAGAGCGCGCAACCCGCGACGAATGGAGCTGGCCTGCCCTTCCTCATATTCGGCGTTGAAGACGATGCGGAACCGCTCCTGCTGCGCCAGCGGCGCCAGTGCCCGGCGAACCTCGGAGGCTGCATAGCCGAGAACGACGACAACCTCCCGCAACTGCGAGGCCAAGGCCGTCTCCGCCACATGCACGACGAGAGGCTTCCCCCGCCACTCCACCACTTGCTTCGGACGTCCGAATCGCCGCGAGAGCCCCGCCGCCAAAAGGATGCCATCAATCACCATGTTCACGCCCCGAGACATTATACCCAAAGCTTTCGCCGCCGAGAACAGAGGATCCCACTCCCCATGTCCTCCCACGGCCGGGCGGCGCGCTCTCACGAGGATCGGCCCCTCGCTTCTACAAACAGCCGGAATCCCTGAGAGAGCTCTTCCACTTCGGAGCAGTGCTCAGCGATGGCGCCTCGTGCATACGCTTTTACTGCGATGGCGGCGTCCACATTCCGCAGTCGCCCCACGACCTCCCATGCTCCATGGGGCCTCCTGGTGCCCGTGCGCACTCCAAGCACCATGGGCAGGGTTTCCGCAGAGGAGCAGCAGCGGTGAGGACCAATCAGATGAACAGAGTCACGGGGAAACTATTAAAAGCGAACCAATCAATCCATCGGGCGAACTTTTCGTTGTGTCTTCCCTGCCTGATGAAGCATAAAAAAACCCTACCGCCTGCCCGCCCATCCTTCAAGTCATCGTGACGCCTTAGAAACTACCCGAACCTTAACGCCACCTATTGAAAGATGCCTTAGCAAACGCCTTAACCCTTTTGTGAAACAAAGCCCCTTCCAATACAACCCCTCCAGTCGTTCAAATAGGTTGTCCAAAGACATCTCCTCTGGCAGCAACTGACGGCGCAGGTCTTCCAGACTGCGGCATTCTTGTAGATGCCTATAATATCTGTCCTTCATTCCCCCGCCTCTAACCATTGCTTCATCAACTTCAACTTCCGTCCGATACCACCCTCAGCAATTGTCAGTGCGACTCCTTGTGGTAGCCATGTCTCAACGGGTTGAAGCGCGGCAAGGTAGGTCTTGCCGACATTCACAAAAACTTTACTATATCCTCTGTTATTAAAGAGACGGCGCAATAGTGCGCAGTTGCGCTTTGCCTGCCGCTTAGCACCCTCATAAGTCATCCGCTGTTCATAAAATTTAATTTTTCGCGTTGGATGGATCAAACCATACCGCCCTGATAGAATCAAAATATCCACATCATTGGGGAACCGTCCCTCCCGCTGTAATCGCTTCACCACACGGAAAGCGATCCCATCGTAGAGTTCCCACGCTGCCACCTTGCCCGTAACCGCGCATTTACGAGCGGAGCAGGCAAGGATGAGAAGACGGAGATCGTTATTTACGCTTTTGCTTTTTCTCTTTCGCATACTCAAACACCTTCTTGTAGCGCGTGTTTGCCAGACGGTTTTCAACAAACTGCTCAAACCGTCCCTCTGCAAGGGCTTGGCGGGCTTGGCGAACTTCAAAGTTGTAAACCCACAAATTGTGACAAGCGCGATTGTGAATGTTTTCGTTACTCCTTATGTCTACCAGGCTGTGAACATATTGATGGAGAACACTTTTTGACCGAATGTCCAACCTTTCACCTGTTGTCCAATCCTTTACGAAAAATCCCTCTTCATCAGCAAGACGTTTGAGTCGCTTGCCGAAGCGTGCCATAGACTCTCGGAACTCGTCCTCTGTCTTATACTCGCGTCGCGCCATGCGCACAACGTAATGTCCGGGCAATTGTGCTAATTTGAAGGCGGCGCTGAGAATCCAACTCTGCGAGTCCACCGTGTCCGCACCACAATAGAACGCCAGCAGCATCAGCAATGCTGACCCCATGGAGAAGCAATGGATGTGCGCTTCAGGAAGTTGCTTTCGGACAGTGTAAATGATGTCAACAGCAAGATGGGCATTCCCATGCTGCGCAAGTGGCGCTACGCTGCCGATACCCACTCGGGCTATCTCCCCTGTGCCATAGGTCTCCACTAATCGCCTAATGCGCTGTAAGCAACCACGAATTGCCTGCGGTGTGTGACCATGAACCACAGGCATTAACTCCATCGCCGCCTTCTGCTTCCCAAGCAACTTCAGCATCGCCTCCGTGTTCCTGATGGTTGTATCAATCCGCTTAGCTTTGTCCGTTGCATCTGGTGGAAATGGATGATCCAGCACGACGCCGACATCCGCCTGGGACCTCAGTTCAATCTCTAAGATGGTTTCGGGAGTGATGCCTTCCATGCGTGTGTTCTTGAGAAAGTAGTAAGCCCCCGAATCAATGAGAATGGGTTTATTGGTAAAGTGCAGGTGTGTCGCGGGATGCCAACCATCATTAAGGATGGAGCGGAACTTAGGACGGGTGAAATCGTAAGCGTTGATAAGGAGCGCTTCTGTTTCTGTCATATCCCACGGCAAGAAGCGCAAGCCCGCCCCTGGACAGTCGCCCAGGCGGTAACTGGCAAAGAGGACAGGCGCACGTAACGTGTGTTTGCCGAAGAAGATAACCTTACCTTGTTCTTGCTCCACTGCTCGCCACCCCTCTGTTTATCCTCTCCAGAAATTCTTTTACTCGCTCGTTAGCATCCTCGCAGTGAATCGGTATAGGAATCGCTTCCAGTCCTGTCGCATCGTAACTCATCAGCAACCAGTCGCCCTTTTTGAACTTGAACGTCTGGCGGAACATGTCTTCAGAGACGCCGAAGGCTTCAGCGACCACTTGGCGGTCACTTTGACGTGGCATCTTGCTGACAAAGTAAGTGTGCGGCTGCGCCATGATACTGGTGTCCAGATAGCGGACACGCTGCGTAGCAATGCCAATGCCTAAGCCGAACTTGCGTCCACGCCGCGCCAGCGTCATGGCGATGTCTCTGGACTTTTCATAACTGCCAGACGCGTCCCGTGGGATAAATTCATCCGCTTCATCAAAAATGAAGCTGACAAGCGGCGCAATGGTTCCGGATTTCCGCCGCGCATCATACATTTTTTCCCCAAAACGATGAGCAAACTCTCTTAACAAATGTGGATCATGGGACTGAATGAGGTAGAGCGTGGATCTATCGCTACTGTTAAGCTCGTTCACCAACTCATCGATTGAAATTGCCCAAGCAACTTTCCCTTCACCGGACTTGATGACACGAAAAAGGATAGATACCAAGTTGCGAAAATCCGCCTCGTATTCTGTGTAGCGGGGGTGTGCTCTTAACTGGTCAAGGAGCGTGCCTGCTAAATCAGGTGTCAGTTTTTCTTCCGTGTCATAGTATTTTCCGAAGACACTGCCAACAATCGCGCTAATTTCATTGTACGGTTTATGCCCTTTTTGTCTGCTTCCCCATGGATTCCCCTCTCGCACGGCTTCGCTCACTGTCAAATCTTCCTCAAGCCGCCATAATTTTATCTTCCTGTCTGTTATTAGACGCTTCAATGCCTTGGCGAAATCCCTTGTGTGAGGCTTCAAAGCTTTGGGCAAAAGTGCCGTCCTTGAGAAAACTTCAGCAGCCTCGTCAAGTAATGCGTTTTCGCCATTCAAGCATCTGGCTACTTGGTCAGGCACTGAGCGTTCGTCTAAGCAGATTATCTTTGCCGAGCTAAGTTCGCACAACTGGTCTATAAGTAGCCCGATGTATTCCCCCATCAAGTCGAAGATTACGATTTTGACTGTCTCTTGACTCTCTGTGAGGATGCGACTGACAAGAGTGCTGACCAAATTGGACTTCCCCGCACCTGTGAAGCCGAATACGCCGAAGTGAGTGCGTAGCAAGTCCTCCACACGCACGCGAATGCGCACATTGGGATCACGAATGAGTGCGCCCGCAATAATCGTATTCTCGTCCTCGCGGATGCCATAGTTGGCGACATACTCTGTGAACTCCGTATCCAGAAGGTGGACGCTTGCTCCCACCATCGGCAGGTTGGACTCTTCCCGCAAATTTGGTTTCTCACCCGTCGGGCGAGTGGATTGGACGACCTCAAAGTTCGTGGGAATGGCGATGCAGCGGATTTTGGTGACATCCTCAGTGGATTCGGTTTCCTGCTCTTCCCAGTCATTGACAGCGCTCTTGGCGGCTTCAACCACGAAGCCAGGATAACCACGCGCATCGTCGCCAAGTGCATAGTGCATCGGCAAGATGGAGACAACTTCCAAAATGGACATGTGTTGCTCGTCGCTGTTAGAGGCAAAATTTGGGACTGCAAGCATCGCCCCTTCCCGAATGAGGTTCATCGCCCGCTTCGTGTAGTCAAACCAAACTTCAAAGCGGAAGCGGGAGTTCTCATCTTCCTCTAAGCGAATGAGCGTGCCTGTTATGTTTGGCACAAAGTCCATGGTGTCTCCCTCCTATGCCCTCATTATCGCCCACGCTCATCCCGAATGCGGCGCAAGGTCTTGGCAATCGGTTTGGATCGGAAGGGGATTTCACTGCTGTCAATCATCCCCTTCACGCGCCTGCCCATTGACTTCGCGCCCCAATCGGCTTTGTGGAGCGGGTCGGGATAGCCAATGACTTCAGGGAAGTGGTTGCGCGTGAGCGTGTTCAGCAAATACATCATAATCATCTGTCCGATGTTGTTGACATCCCTGTCCTTGTAAACTATCGGCTGGATAGCGCCAAGTGACGGGGACTCTATGGTGACTTCACCGAAAGCGTCTTTATCCCATTTAGGGAACGCCAAGCGGTCAAGAAAAACGACGTGCCCCATCAACGGCGTCCTTTTGTGACGAGTCAAGAAGAACTGCGCCAATGACCGCAGGAATAACCGCTCTGGGGCAACCATTTCCCCCGCGCGGCTCCGCACACCCATTATTTGTGGATTTCCCTCCTCATCCTGCCCCAGATGCAGCGTCATAAAAGTTGAGTCGAACTCGATGGACGCCCACGGCGCTTCTAACTCATGGTCGCAGTAAATGGGAATCGTCTCCAAGTAGATGCGGTCTGTCCACGGCAGCAAGCCGACTTTGAGTGTCTGGAGTTCGGGATAGATGCCCAGATGCTTCATCACGCCGAGATAGTTCCGCGTCAGATAGCGCGATTCGGAGTCCTTAACGACACCGACGAGCATGATTTTCCTCTTCCAACATTCTTCAATCAATGCCCGCAATCCTACAGCAATGAGGAACTGGATGTCGTCAGGCGACATCCAGCGTCGCCGCTTTTTCGTCGGGTCTTCGGGGTCTGGCGCTTCATAAGTTAACGCTAATTGGTCTTTGTCCAAGAAGAGGCGCGTGCAAATATTTTGAAACAGATTCACCGTGTGAACCCACGACTCGCGACAGTCCACGATAGTTGAAAGAGTTTGAGTCGCCTTATCATAAGTGCAAAGCGGTGCATCTTTTCGCAGCAGAAACTTCCCTGGTTCCCGCAGGTCGTCCCGCGTGAGCCTCAAAGCCGATTCCAACTCGCTCAACGTGAGATGCCGCGTGTTCCGCTTGTGGAATTCCGCCAGAATCGCCGTGTAGCGACGAAACCGCTTGGTGGACGGCACACCCAGGTCGGGATTGAAGGGATGGGCGAAAGCAATCGCCACGTCCGCGCGGTCGAGTTGGCGACGGTCACAAGGATAGCCGATAAGACCCGTGTCAACCCCATGTGAAGTCGCTGCCATGATGCCGCTCAAAGACTGGTCAAGCATGATGAGTTTGGGTGCGTCAATCGTCGAGCCGGTTGCTACGTTATAGGCAAGGTAGATTTCTGCCAACTGCATCAGGCTGGTGTGGATGCTGGAGAGGTTGATCCGGTCGGAATCTGAGACCATGAAAGATTCCTCAACGCTGGCTCCCGTGACATCGGCGAATTCAGCGAATGGCACAGGCACCCACGCTACCATTGAAACGTCACGGTTCATCTCCCACTTCTCATACTTGACCTTGGGCGGGTCGCCTTCAAGCGAAACACGCCCCTTCGCGCCGTAAGCCCCGCCAAAGAACACGATGAAGTCAGCGAAGGCATCCTTCTGACACGTCCCGTCGATCGCCACGAAGTCAATCTGGGTCGTCCCGAAGAACCGCTCTACCTGACGGGTGATGAAGGAGCGGGACGCACTGTTGCTGAACGTAGGGCGAAAAGGAATGATCAAACGGTTGAAAAAACTCTGGTAGAACTGCCGACCGTTTTCAACACGGTCTGCATAGAGTTCTGTGTATTTGTCCCGCGACTGAGTGAGCGCGTTCCTATAACTCTGGAAGATGTCAGAGATGGTGGACATAATATCACCTCATTATCACCACAGATGCAACAAGTGGATCAATCATCCCATTTTCCTCAAACGCTGCCTCCCGCTCTCGGCAGGCGTCACAAATACGGCAAGGAAGGACACCACCATGATAGCATGACCAAGTGCATTTGCGGCAGCCTCCTTAAGAGTCCCCTGGGTGCGTGTCCTCCGATCGAGGGCGAAGGGGCGCGACTATTCCTGAGATTCCTGCGCTTCAGCTTCGCGAACGACCTGAATTCGAATCTCAGCCGTCACGTCACGATGCACCTTGATGGGGATCGTGTATTCGCCCAGATACTTGATCGGATGCTCCAGGAGGATCTTCCGCCGATCCACCTCGATCCCGCGTTCGGCCAGCGCGTGCGCGATGTCCAGAGCCGTGACCGAGCCGAAGAGCAGATCTTGATCGCCGACCTTGCGCGGGAATACGAGCACCAGCTCTCGGAGTCGCTCGACCAGCCCTTCCGCCTGCGCGCGCTCGCGCGCCTCGCGTCGCGCCAGAAGCTGTCGCTCCTGCTCGATCGCCTTCACATTCGCGGACGTGGCCAGCACGGCCAATCCCCGCGGCAGAAGATAATTCCGCGCATATCCGGCCTTCACGCGCACGATCTGCCCTCTTCGCCCCAGATGCTCTACGTCCTCTCGCAATAAGACCTCCACTGTCGCCATCTTCTCCCCCCTCAATCCGTCACATAAGGTAAGAGCGCCATGTTGCGCGCCCGCTTGATCGCACGTGTCAACATACGCTGATGCGGCGCGCACACGCCCGAGAGACGACGGGGCATGATCCTCCCCCGCTCGGGAATGAAGGCCTTCAATGTCTCGACGTCCTTGTAGTCAATCAGATCCACCTTCTCGCGACAGAATCGGCATTCGCGGCGGCGCCGGACCCGATGGGGTGGGCCGGCACCCGCCATCGAAGACGACGAGCTCATGGTTTCTGCGGCAGCCATCTCCGTTCGCCCCTCCTTTCGGTTATTTATTTCTCCTCCTCTCCTCCCTTCCCCTTAGCTCCTTCGCGGGCTTGTCGCGCGGCCGCAGCGCGCGCTCGACGCGCGGCCTTCCGCTGTCGCCGACGCTTCATCCGTTCCACTCGCTTCAGCTCCTCGTCTATGCGGAGGATGATATGGCGGAGGACGGCATCCGAAACGCGCAAGCGACGATCCAATTCCGCGATCTCCACCCCGTTCCCTTCGAAATGCATGAGCACATACGTCCCTTCGCGCACGTGATCAATCTCATACGCGAGGTGACGACGCCCGAGGTTCTGAACGTTCGTGAGAGTCGCCCCGATATTCCCGATATACCCCTTCACCTGTTCGATGAAGGCGGCCACTTCGTGATCGGACAACGTCGGACGAACGATGAAGAGAAGTTCGTACGTTCTCACTCCCTCTTCCTCCTCTCGGATGTTCTCCGTGTCTCGAACAGCCCCACCCTACGGGGATTCCCCCGACGATATGGGCGGAGCGAGGAGTCTGCCAGCGAGGATCCCCTGCGATCCTCACGACCGCGTGGGAACCTCCGCGCGCGCAGCGCCCCGAGTATTGAACACCGCCATCGTCTTCTCAATGCCTTCGCGCACCCAGAACCGTGCGGCGGCCACAGCTCGTTCGATCATCTCCTCGACAATCGGCTCCTCATCCGGTTCAAACGGTGAGAGGACGAAGCGGACCGTATCTTCGATAGGACCGCTCGGTCGAATTCCCAGCCGCAGGCGAGGGAAGTCCGAGCTCGAAAGCGCCTCGATCACCGAACGCAATCCTCGATGTCCGCCGGAGCTCCCTTTGCGTCGAATCCGAATCGTCCCGAGCCGCAGATCGAGATCATCGAGCACGACCAACAGATCGTCCAAGGGAACCGCATAGCGGCGCACTATTGCACCAACAGCACGCCCGCTCAGGTTCATATACGTCTGCGGCTTGATCACGAGGACCATCTCCCCTTCCACCTGCGCTTCCGCCACGAGCGCGTCCGCCTCGCACGGCGCGAAGCGGGCTCCCGCACTTTCCGCCAAGCGCTCCGCGACGCGGAATCCAAGATTATGCCGCGTTCGAGCGTAGGCCCGGCCCGGGTTCCCCAATCCGACGATCAGCTTCATCCCCGACTGCGGCGATGTCACTCTTCCTCGCGAGCCTCCTCAGTCTTCCCCTTTTTGATGACCTCCGGCTCAGTCGGAGCGGCGGTCACCTCTTCTCCTTCTTCGGCCACGCGTGGCGCGAGCACGCTCACGATCACGCGCTCCGGATCATCGAGGACGCGAAGACGATCGCCGAGCGACAGATCCTTCACGGCGATATGATCGCCGATCTCCAGCCCGCTCACGTCCACCTGAAGACGCGCAGGGATCTCCGTCGGCACGCACTCGATCTCCACCTCATGCGTCGCGAAGTCGAGGATTCCCCCGTGTCGGACTCCGACGGCGTCGCCGACCAACTCGATCGGAACCTTCACGCGCATGGGTCTGGTCAGGTCCACGCGCAGAAAATCCACATGCAAGAGCGCTCCTGTGATCGGATCGAGCTGCCAGTCCTTGATGATGACCGGTACCGTGCGCCCATTGAGGGCGAGCGAAAAGATGCTCGTATGCCCATACTTGCGGAAGATCTCCAGGACGCGCCCTTTCTCGACGGCGATGGGCACCGGTGGCTCCGCGCCCCCGTAGAGAATCGCCGGGATCTTCCCCACACGGCGCAATTGGCGCGCTCCGCCTTTGCCCAGGCGCGTCCGAATCTCTGCCGATACGGTGACCTCCACATGCCCCATAGGAGTCCTCCTCGCCCACTCAAATGAACAGCCGACTCACGGATGTCTCCTCATGAATGGAGCGGATCGCTTCGCCGAGAAGCGGCGCGACGCTCAGGCACGTGATCTTGGGGAGCTCTCGACCGCGCGGAGAGAGCGGAATCGTATTGGTCACGACGACCTCCTTCAAGGGCGCCCGTTCGATCCGCTCAAGAGCCGGCCCGGAGAAGACCGGATGTGTGCAGCAGGCATAGACCTCACGCGCGCCCTCGCGGAGCAAGGCCTCCGCCGCTTCGGTCAACGTGCCCGCCGTATCAATCATATCGTCCACAATAAGCGCCGTGCGCCCCTTGACGTCTCCGATGACATGCAGGACCTCGGCGACATTGGCGTGTTCGCGCCGCTTGTCAATGATCGCCAACTCCGCATTCAAACGTTTGGCATAGGCGCGGGCGCGCTCAGCCCCTCCGGCATCCGGAGAGACAACAACCAGATCCGGGATCGCCTTCTTTCGAAAGTACTCGATGAGCACCGGAGCGGCGAAGAGATGATCCACCGGGATGTTGAAGAACCCTTGAATCTGTCCCGCATGCAGATCCATGGTGAGGACGCGCGAAGCTCCGGCCGTCGTCAACAAATCAGCGACGAGCTTGGCCGATATGGGCACGCGCGGCTTATCCTTCCGATCCTGCCGCGCATATCCGAAGTAGGGGATCACCGCCGTGATCCGTTGCGCCGACGCCCGTCGAAAGGCGTCCAGCATGATGAGCAGCTCCATCAAATTGGAATCCACCGGAGGACACGTGGACTGCACGACGAAGACATCAGCGCCCCGCACATTCTCCAGAATTTGAAACTGGATCTCTCCGTCGCTGAAGCGCCCCAAATAGGCATCGCCCAGCGGGACTTTCAAGTACCGACAGATCTCCTCCGTCAGATCCCGATTCGAGTTCCCGGAGAAAATCTTCATCCCGTTCATCAGCATCGTCCTCACCCTTCTCAGGATCCCTCAACCGCGTCGTGCGCAATGGTCGTGATGTTCGAGGGCGTGGGGATGCACAGAGCATGAGTTTCGGGAGCCCAAAAGGGGAATGGCTGGAGGGGAAGGACTCGAACCTTCAAACCCGGCTCCAAAGGCCGGTGTGATACCTGTTTCACCACCCTCCAGCATCGTTCGCTCGTCCTCGTGAGCTCTCGTCGGCCGAAGCCGACGGCTTGGTGCAGATCCGACGCCGCTGAAAGCGTCCTTTCGGTGGGCGTGGCCCGAGCCCCGAATCCGTAGGGCGGCGCTCTCCGCCTTCTCGAGAGAGTTCGCTCAAGAGGCGCTCGCCTCACCCGCGAGGCCGGCTGCCAAACGCGCCCAATACTGCTGCCGATTCACCGTGTGCGCCCGCGCGCACCACCAGCCGAGGCGCCGATAGGCGTCCTCAGCATCGGCCAAAGCCTCTTCATTATCAAAGACCCCAAAGATCGTCGGCCCACTTCCTGAGAGGCCCACCGCGTACGCTCCCAGCTCCCGCATTCGGTCGAGTCCGCGCGCCAGCTCCGGATATCGCGCTCGCACGACGTCCTCGAAATCGTTTCTCGCGACGATCTCGGAGAGGGGAAGGGCCTTTTGTCCCCCCTCGCACGCCCGCACGGCGCGATACCAAGCCCGTGAGCAAAGGGAAATGTTACTCGGGCCGTCTCGCTTTGTCAATTGCTGATACGCCCAGACGGTGGGGATAGCGAACCCCGGATGGGCAAGCAGCAGGGAGACGGTGCCGATTTCCGGCAACGGATAGACCTCATCGCCGCGTCCGATCCCCAGAGCCGTTCCTCCGAGGAAGAAGAACGGCACATCGGAGCCGAGCGCGCGCCCGAGTTCAAACAATACTTCGAACTCAAGCTCCAGCTCCCACATGCGCGCGAGGGCGAGCACCGTGACGGCCGCATCGCTGCTTCCTCCCCCAAGCCCCGCCGCCACAGGAATCCGCTTCTCGATATGGATTCGCGCGCCCGCCCTCCCTCCCTGTACACGCTGCAAGAGCTGAGCCGCTCGGAAGACAAGATTCGCTTCGCCTGTGGGAACATCCGGATGGGAACAGGTGAGGACGATTCCCTCATCCGCTCGGTCGAACACGAGCTCGTCGGTCAGATCAATCGTCTGCAACACCGTGCGGATCTCATGATACCCATCCGGACGCCGACCGAGAACTTCCAGCATCCAGTTGACCTTCGCGAAGGCGGGAACGCAGAGGCGCATCACCGATCCAGGAAAATTTGTGTGATGTAATAGGCTCCGCGTGCCGAGATCGCCACGCCGACGCCCGTATAGCGAAACGGTCCAAGGATGTTTCGCTTATGTCCCGGACTCATCATCCACTGATGGATCGTCGTGCTCACGGGGGAGATGGGATCGAAGGTGAGGGCGAGGTTCTCCGCGACCATGCGATACCGCGTGATGCCTCGCGGCCGCAGGCGCGCTTCCACATCCCTTCCTTCCGGCGTGATATGCCCGAAGAATTGCCGCGCGGCCATATCCCGGCTGTGCTCCCGCGCGATCTCGGCCAAAAGCTCATCCCACACAAGCGGCCGCATGCCTCGCCGCACGCGCTCGCGATTGATCTCCTCGAAGACCCAAACCTCCACGTGCGTCGGTGGAAATCGCACCCATTCAAGAAGGGCAGGGCGAGGCCCTGCGGTCGCGCTACAGAGCGAAGATCCCGTGAATCCCACAGGCGAGAGGGCGATCCCTCCGAATACGGCGAGGCTGAGCACATGGCGGATCATTCGGCTCCCCACCGGCCCTGCCCCTTTACGTTCGAGGAATACTCGGGCTCGAAGTGCGGGACGTCACCGCCGTCCCTTTGCTTGTCGCACTTTCTCCAGCTTCTGCTGCACGCGTTCGCGCTCTCGGGATTCGGTGGCCAATTGCAAGGCGCGCTCGTACGCCTGAAGCGCGTGATCGAGCCGGCCCCGACGGTGATGCAGGTCGCCCAAGTGCTCATGGATGGTCGCATCGTGCGGCTCATAGAGCACAGCCTGTTCCAGGTACCGCTCCGCCTCGTCCAAATTCCCGAGTTGGAAATAGACCCATCCGAGGCTGTCCAGAAATGCGCCGTTGGTCGGTTCGATATTCACGGCGCGCCGGATCAGCTCCAACGCTTCCTCCAACCGCTCGCCTCGCTCGGCCAGATAATAGCCGAGATTGTTGAGGGCCGTCGCGTTATCCGCATCCCGTTCCAGAACCTGTCGCAGTGTCGCTTCGGCCTCGGCGAAGCGCCCCAAGCGCTCCTGGATTACGCTCAACTGAATGAGCAGCCCGTTATTGTGGGGATCACGTCGCAGCGCTTCCTGCACGACGGCTTCAGCTTCCGCATACCGTTCGACGTCGCTGAGCACGAGCGCTTTTGTGGAGAGCACCTCGATATCCTCGCCCAGACCCGTGAGCAAGCCATCGAGCAAGCGCACGGCCTCTTCCACACGCCCCAATCGCCCGAGCGCCTGTGCTTGGAGGAGTCGGAACCGACGTTCTTCAGGATACCTCTGAGCCGCCTGCTGCGCCTGAGCGAGCATCGCTTCGAAGTTGCGCTCCTCGCGGAAGGTCTCCACCAGGAGCAAGTCTGCTCGAGGGTTCTTCTCCCCCAACAGGCGCCGCATGCGCTCAACCACGCGAAAGACATCCTCGCGCCGTCCCGCCCGCCGATACGCGAAGGCCATATGCGTCAGCACCATCTCGACAGCTTCCTGATGGCGTTCGGGCACCGTGCCGTCGGCGGCCATGAGCGTCTTCAGGACCTCCTCATAGGTCGCGATGGCCTCATCCACCTGCCCGACCTCTTCGTAGGTTTGCGCGAGGACGAAGCGCAGGTTCAGACTCTCGCCGGGCGCGCTGCCCGCGAGCGCCCGCTTCAAGGTCTCGATCGCCTCGGCGCGCCGCCCCGCCCGCCGATGCGCTTGCGCCGTCAGACGCAGGGCTTCCAGATTGCGCGGCTGCTCCGCGAGAATGCGACGCAAGATCTCAATCGCCTCATCATACTTGCCGGAGAAGATGAGCGCTTCCGCATAATTGATCCGCAGCTCGCTGTTGCTCGGATCGCGCTCGAGGGCTTCCTGATACGTATGCAGCGCTTCACGGGTGTGCCCTTGATAGAGGAGCGACTTCGCCAGCACGATCGCATATTCCGATTCGGGCTGATTCATCAATGCGCGCGCCGCATTCTCAGCCGCTTGCCGATACTGCCGCCGATCGAAGTAAATGAGCGCCAACCGGTAGAACGCTTCGTCAGCCGTCGGATCGGTGCCGGTCCACCGTTCGAGCGCTTCCTTCAATCCCTCGGTATCCTCCAAAAAGGCATAGAGCTGTGCCAAGGATTGCCACGCTTCGACATCCAGATCGTCCTTGGCCACGACCTTTCGGAAGGCTTCGACCGCCTGACGCGCTTTCTCTCGGTCACGCGTCGCCAGCGCATCTTCCCGAAGCACGCGCCCCAGGATTCGATACGCCCCGACAGCATGGGGATCCAGCTCCAGCGCTCGCTCGGCTTCGCGCCGCGCTTGGGCCTGATTCCGAAGCTGATAATACAACTCCGCCATAGCGATATGAGGCTGAGGCGCGTTCGGATCAAGCGCGGCTACCCGCCGGAACAGATCGAGCGCTCGCATGTAATCCCCACGCATGGCGGCCCGCATGGCCTCGCCATACGTCAGAAGGGCCTCGACGCGAGGCTTCTGCTTGGCCCCCTCTTGAACGGCCGCGCGCTGCTCATTCGGGGCTGCCGCCTTTCCTTTGAGGATCACTTGAGCCGCCAGCGTTCCCCCCCCGAGCAGAACGAGGCTGAATGTCCCTCCCAGAACTCGACGTGTCATCACGGGCACAGTCCTCCCTCTCATCTTCGCCTCCTCACGCCGACGGGCGTGCGCGCTCCACCGCCCGCTGCCAGATCGAGCGCCAGGGATAGGTGTAGAGCAAGAGAACGAGCCCAATTCCGCCCAGCCGCCACATGTCTTCGAACACGCGCGTGAGCAAGCTCACACTCAGCCCCAGAAGTATGACCGCTTCGCTCATGGCCCCCAGAAGAATCGTTCCCTTCACCAAATGTGCGACGACGCCCTCGATCCCTCGCTGCGCCGCTAGGCGCCCTATCCGTCCGGCACCCAGCACCCACCGGCGCAAGACGATCACACCGATACTCACACAGAAAGCCAAGCCGTAGATCGTCCGCCGCAGCCCCCCATGTTCCGCCGCCGAGACGAGCGACACGCTCATGGCGTGGCTGAAGAGATAGCTGATGAGAAATGCCATGAGTCCGCTCGAGAACAATGCCCCGTGAATTGTCCGCACCAACCGATGGTGCCTCTCAAATCGCGCGACCTCGTCCACGTTCCCGCTCCCCTCACAGGCGCGGAGCGATGACTTCCCCATTCTCGATGATGATCTCGTCACCGCTCCCCGATTCTCCATCCGGTCCGAGCGATTCCAGGCGGTATCCCCTGGCGGTGATGGTGCAGCGGAGCGGACGATGCCACCAATCCTCGCGAATGACCCGCGGCAGATACGTCGGCACCAAATGATCCACCAGGGCAGCGAAATCGGCGACCGGGGGATAAAACCCTCGCTCCTTGTGAAAGGCCTCCAGGGCGCGAGCCACCTCGCGCAGATCGGCGAGCGTGCGCCGAATCTTCTCCGCGCGCACCGCCGTTGTCACCAGCTCGACGCTCTCCCACTGGCGATCCCCCACGCGGACTTCGGTGATCTCCCAGTGATCTCCCCGCCGCGTGAATTTGAAAGCCGTCAGCACAAACGCTTCCACGACCGCGTCACGCCCCCCAAGGCGATCTATGCGACGAATGTGCACGTTCTCCTTCGGAAGCTGAATTCCACCGACCGTTGCGATCCGCCGTCGCGCCTCACCGGACGACAGTTCCTCACGCGCCCCGACGCCCATCAGAAACGCCCCGACCACGGCCAGGACCAGACCGCTTATCCTTCCTATCTTCTTCCCGTGACCCCGCAGACCCATGAGCTACCCTCCGGGCAAAGACCCAGAGGAAAAAATGGTACCAGAGGCCGCCCCCTTTATCTACCGAGCATCCTGTGCCGAAGAGCTCTCCTTCGTGAAGCGCGCGGAACAGGAGGCCGCCATCGCCAGCGCCTCTCACTGGGGAGGACTTCCCGCGCGCGGATTTCGGACGATGAGGATCTCCTCGAAGAAGGAGCTGGCCACCTCCCGCCCTTTTTCATCGAAACCGCGCACCTGCCAGAGATATCGCTCCCCACGGTGGAGCTGCATCTGCACAGCCTCGGGTAACCGCAGCTCGACCTCGCGCACCGGCGGGCTTCGCCAAATCAAGCGGTAGCTCGCATCGCTCAGCTCCAGGACGTAATAATCGGCGATCGGCGAAGGCCGCCAGACGAACTCGATGACCTCCTCCCGCACATCGTTCACGGGGCTGATGAGCTGGATGACGCGCGCCCGCTCCCGCTGCCGCCGCATCTGCTCCCGATGCCCGAACCATCCGAAGACGTGGACGAGGACGAGCCCGCCGATGCTGAGCGCCAGGACAATGATCGCCCACTTCCGCGCGCTCCGTTTCCACTGGGGCCACTCCGGGAACTCCTCCATGATCTCGCCCTCGATCGCGCGCACGCGTTCCCGCAGGCGTGCCCGAAGGCTCCCCTGCGAAGAAGACCCCGAGGCCGTGTCTCTTTTCATCATCGGTGATCTTAGAGGCGCTCCCCGATGCGACGCAAGATGCTACTCCCCTGCTGCCCCCGTCGAAGGACTCCCCTCTTGCCAACGCTCGATGAGCGACCTACGATGGCCGTCGAAGATGCGAAAAGACGATGCCGAGCACAGACGCGCTCGCGCTCATGAAGCGCGCGCGGGGACAGCATCTTTGAGACATCGAGAGGGAGGAGCCATGAAACGCGGATTGTGTGCGCTTTTGCTCCTTGGCGCTCTCGCGCTCTCGACGCGCTCTCAAGGCGCGCCGATGACGTTAGAGGACCTGGTCCGAAGTGCGGGCACGATTCTCGCCGGGCGCGTTCTGGACGTTCGCGAAGAGCGCCATCCGCGCTATCCCTATCTGATCGTCACGCGCGTCACGCTCGCTGTGGAGCGCACATTCAAAGGTGGGGCCGGTGCCTCCTCCAGGCGCTTCACCTTCCGTCAGATCGGTGGCCTGACGCGATTCCGGATCCTCGACCTGCCCGGATATCGAGTGGGCGAGGAGCTTGTGCTCTTTCTCTATCCGGAGAGCGCCTACGGATTGACCAGCCCCGTCGGAGGGATGGCCGGAAAATTCCGCCTCTTTGTGGATCCGCAGACGAATCGGCGCGTAGTCGTCAACGAATTCGACGCTCTCCTCTCCTCCCAGAGGCTCGCCGCGCGCTCCGAGCGCGGCCTCATGGAGTACGAAACATTTGCTCTGCGCGTCGCCCACATGGCGAGCGCGCTCCGATAGCCCGGAGGTTCACCCATGATGCGCCTCTCCGTCTCCCTTCTCAGCATCATCGTCGGTCTCGCCACGCTTCACCTCCCCTCTCCGCCTCTTCGGGCGGGCGGCCCTCTGGTCGTCACCCGCTGGGGTACGCCGTTTCGATGGAATCCAGCGCAACCGATCACTTACATGCTCGATCAAGGACCGCTCGGCCCGCTCTCGCCGGAACACGCGGCGGCGCTCGTGGAGCAGGCGTTCGAGACATGGGCGAGCGTCCCGACAGCGCGCCTGAACATCCGCTCGGCCGGCCGAATGGACGTGGACGTGACCGGGGCGAATGTGCTTTCATTCCTCAATGACATCATCCGCCGGTGCCAAGCAGAGAGCCTTTGCACGAATCCCGTGATCCTCGACTCCGATGGAAGCGCCACAGACGCCCTCCTCGGACGAGGGAGCAGCGCGCGGACGGCTGCATGGGCAACGCCTCTCGCGATGACGGACAGAGCGATCATCCAAGGGGTCGTCCTCATCAACGGACGTTTCGCCACAGCGTCGGATCGTCTGCAAGGCATTCTCACGCATGAGGTCGGACATTTCCTCGGCCTCGATCATTCGCAGCTCAATGCGGATGCCGTTTTCGATGCCAATCCGGAGAACGATCGCAGCGTCCCCACGATGTTCCCCTTCTTCACCTCGCAATTTCGCGTGGAGGAATGGGCCACGCTCCACCTGGACGATCGCGCAGCGATCTCTGCTCTCTATCCCGCGCCCGAGTTCGATCTGACGACGGGAACGATTCGCGGACGCATCCTCTATGCCGATGGCGTCGGCTTCATGGGTGCGAATGTGATCGCGCGAAACGTGGGCGATCCTCAGATGACGGCCATCTCCACCGTCTCCGGATACCGGCACATTGGCTCCACTCCCACGGGGGACAAGCCATTTCGCCTGGGATATGTAGGCGCCGATGATCCAGATCTGCTCGGATACTACGAGATCCGAGGGCTCCCCCCTGGCACATACACGGTCGAGATCGAACCCATTGATCCCCGCTTCACCGGAGCCGGTCGCGTCGGCCCTTTGGATCCTCCCTCTCCACTGCCCGCCCCCCGCGAATTCTACAGCGGCCCCGGTGAATCCGATCGCGATGATCCCGCAGACCGCGCCCTCATCACGATTCTCCCGGGCATCATCGTCGAAGAGGTGAACATCATCCTGAACACGCCGGTCATCCGTCCTTCGAACGATGAGTGTTCGTCCGCAACGCCGATCTCCAGCGTTTCGTTCGAGGACCGCGTGAACGTGTGGATGGCTACGACGGCTGCGACCGATCCCCCGAAGTCCTGCACGTGGGGAAGACGAAACAGCCAGAGCGTGTGGTACCGCTTCACCGCGCCGAGCTCCGGAACGATCACCGTGAGCACGTCCGGCAGCGGATACGATACAGCCGTCGCGGTCTACACGGGTTCATGCGCAGAGCTTCGAGAGCGGGCGTGCAACGACGATTGGGGGACACGTGCGACGTCCCAGCTCACGATGAGCGTCACTGCCGGCACCACCTATTGGATCGAAGTCACGAGCGCAGGTGGGCCTGTCCCTCGACCACAAGAGGCGACACTTGTTTTCACCTTCCGCTTCACCAGCATGAGCGCGCCCTCGTCTTCCTCGCCCGTCTCTGCTGCGGCAAGCGATGGGACGTTCGTCGAGACAGAACCGAACAATACTCCAGCGACGGCCAATCTCATCGTTCCCGAGGTCACCATTCGCGGCACGCTCACTCCCACGGGCGATGTGGACTTCTTCGCCTTCGAGGGACGCGCGGGCCAGCACGTGACCATTGACGTGGATGCGCAGTCGCTCACGCCAAAGTCTCCGGCGGATACGGTCGTCACACTCTTTGATCCGGACGGACGCCAAGTGATCGAAAACGATGATGAATCCGCGGAGACACGGGACGCCTTTGTGCGTTTCACACTCCCGGCGACAGGGCGCTACCTCTTTCGGATCCGCGATGCCGCGTACCGAGGCGGGCCGAACTTCGCGTATCGGGCGCGCGTGGCCCTCACCGGAGGCTCCCCATCTGATCGCTTCACGGAATCCGAGCCCAACAATACCCTCGCGCAGGCGAACGCCATCACGCCGAATGTGACAATCCGCGGCGCGCTCACTCCCGCGGGCGATGTGGACTTCTTCAGCTTTCAGGCGACGGCCGGTCAGCGCGTGCGCATTGACATTGCTGCGAAAACGCTCACGCCGCCCTCGGCGGCAGATACGGTCGTCGCTCTCTTCGACAGCAGCGGTCGAAAACTGGCGGAGAACGATGACCGAGAGGCCGGGCAGCTCGATTCCCTGCTCGAATTCACCCTCCCGGCAGCCGGACGCTACGCTTTCAGCATTCGCGACTTCGGAAACAAAGGCGGACCGAACTTCACATACGAAGCCACCGTCAGCCTCACCGGAGGCGCGCCTGCGCGCGTGACCGAGTCCGAGCCCAACAACACCCTCTCTCAGGCTCAGACGGTCACCCCAGACGTCCTCATCGTGGGGCGGCTCGATCCCGCGGGCGATGTGGATTTCTTCGCCTTCACAGCCAGCGCCGGCCAACGAGTGACTGTGGACATTACAGCCCGTGCGCTCACGCCACCGTCCGAGGCCGACACGGTCGTGACACTGCTGGACAGCACCGGGACCCCACTCGCCGAGAACGATGACGCCGAGGGATCGCTCGATTCATGGCTCACGGTCGAAATTCCGCGCTCCGGACGATACGTCGTGCGCATCCGCAACTTCAGCCCGAAAGGAGGGCCGACCTACACCTACGAGGCTCTCATCACGCTGACGGGCGCGGCACCACCATCTGGTCCGGCCACGGAATCAGAGCCCAATAACACGTTCGCTCAAGCCAACGCGATCACGCCTCCGACGACCGTGAGCGGGACGATCACCCCCGCGGGCGATGTGGACTTCTTCGCCTTCGAAGCGAGACGCGGCCAACAGGTGATTATTGACGTGGACGCGCGCTCGCTCACCCCTCCTTCGCCGCTCGATAGTGTCGTCACGCTCTTTGATAGCCGCGGGCAGCAACTGGCCGAGAACGACGACGCCGATGGCTCGACGGATTCCCGACTCCAATTTGCTATCCCCACCGACGGTCGCTACTTCTTCCGCGTGCGCAGCTTCGATGGCAAAGGGGGGCCAAGCTACGTGTACCGCGTCACGGTGACGCTCACCGGCGCCACGCGCCCGCAAGAGAGAGAGCCGAACGATCAATTTGCGCAAGCGAACCAACTCGTCCCCGATACACCGATCGCCGGCACGATCGCTCCTGCTGGGGATACCGATGTCTTCTTCTTCGACAGCGAGCGCGGACGCACGGTGACCATCAGCGTGAGAGCGAGGAGGCTTATCCCCCCTTCCCCGGCACGGCTCAAGATCGAACTCTTCTTCGGAACTGTGAAGCTCGGGGAGAGCACGGGTTCGGAGACGCAGGATCCCTCGCTCACCTTCACCACGCTGCCCTTCTTCGGCCGTTACTTTGTGCGCCTCACTGAAATCCAGGGACAGGGCGGACCATCTTTCGTCTACGAAATCCTGCTCACCGTTCACTGAAAACGGACGGAGAACGGGCAGCCACCGAAGAAGGCGCGACATCCCCTCTCCCTTGACCGGAGGAGCTCCGTAGGGCATTTTTTTCATTCGCAATCTCTTTGCGAGGGAGAGGGAGGATTCGACCCGAACGCGATCGAGGTGGTCGGGAAGCAACGAACCAATGCGCGCAGCCCTCGCAAGCAAGAGGATTGAAAGAAGGAGACATCCTGAGGGCGGATCTTCCAACACGGTCGAAGAGCGGTGCATCCAAAGAGAGGGCGCGGCAGCAAGGAGAAGGAGGCCCCAACAGATGAGGAACGGGAGCATACAGCTTGCGATCGGGCTCCTCCTCACTGGGCTCCTCAGCACCCTTCCCCTGGTATGGGGGGACCGGACGGGCGCCCCATCTGATTCTCGGATCGCGTGGGGATCCCGGACGTGGCCTCTCAGGGCTTTGGCCCGGCAATCGGGCCGCCACCTGACAACCCCCTCGCTCGAGAAAGCCTTCGACTTTCCGATCGGCGGTAAGGCGCGCATTGAGAACCTCTCCGGCGGCATCCACCTGGAGACATGGTCGCGTCCGCGAGTAGAGATCGAGGTACGTCCGGTATCCGGCGCTCGCGAGTTTCGCGCTTCCCTGGTGTCGCTCACTGTGTCGGCAGACGCTTTCGCCTGTCTCATCCCTTCGATTCCGCACCTTCGTCTCGACGTCCGGACGCGCGTCCCGGATGGAACAGCCCTTGATCTGAAATCGGCCGATGGTCCCATTGAGGTTTCCGGAGAGCCGGGGACGATGACGATCGAGACAGCAGGTGGAGGCGTCACGCTTCGGCTCCCGGCGAATTTCGATGCAGAAGTCACGCTGCAGGCCCCGCAAGGGACGATTCGATCGGAGCTGCCGATCCTCGTCCGAGGGACGTTCGATGCCCACGCGGTCCAAGGGAAGCTGGGGGGCGGCGGGCGCTCCCTCACGGTGAAGACCGCACGTGGGGATATTCGCCTTCTGGCATTGCCCCCGACTATGGGAGGGTCCCACACCATCGCCCGGTCAACGGAATCGCCTCCGCTAGCTCCGCCGCGCGAGCTGCCTGAGCGCCCAGCGGAGCCCGCCCCTCCGCGTGATCGCCCGAGCTTGCGCACAGAGCCGCCAGACGAGCCTCCCCCTTCGCCGCGTCGCACGCGCGGGGAAGATACCGGAGATGTCATCACCCTGGAAGCTCCACTGGTCAACGTCAACGTGAGCGTGACCGACCAATACGGGCGCGCTGTGGCCGATCTGCGGAAGGAGGATTTCGTCCTCTACGAGGACGGCGTGCCGCAACACATCACGCATTTCGCCTCGGTCACAGCGCCGTTCGATCTCGCTCTGCTCCTGGATGTCAGCGGGAGCACGGAATCGAAGCTCGGTGTCATTCGGCGAGCTGCGCAAGCCTTTGTGGATATGATCGGGCCGGAAGACCGCATGGCGGTCTTTGCTTTCGCGCGCCGCGTCTATCGCATCGTTCCCTTCACCAATAATCGCTTTCTGCTCAAACAGGGCATCCAGACGATTCGCGGCGGTGGCGGGACGGCCTTCTACGATGCGCTCTGGCACGTGCTCACGGAGGTGGAGCGACAACCCGGACGCCGCAGGGCCATCGTCGTCATGACCGACGGCGTGGATAACTCCATCCGACAACCGTGGCTCTATCCGACGGAGCATACGTTTGAAGAGCTGCTCGCGCGCGTTCAAGAGTCGGACGTGCTCATCTATCCCATCTACCTGGACACGGAGTACGAGATGGTCGTGCGTCAGCGGCGCGAGAGCCCGATGAGTTACGCCGTCGCGCGACGGCAATTGCGGGAGCTCGCCGAACACTCAGCCGGGACACTCTATCGAGCCGATACGGTCGAGGACCTGGAGGGCGTCTATCAGCGCATCGCCGATGAGCTGCGCACGATCTATAGCCTCGCCTATAGTCCGACGAACGCAACGCGCGACGGGAAGTGGCGCACAATCCGCGTGAAGGTCCTCCGCCCTGGGGTCCGCGTGAAAGCCCGTCGCGGATACTATGCCCGATAGCCTCCCGGCACTCCCACGTCCGCGAGGGATCGAAAGCACCGCCTCATCTCCCCCCATGGCGTGACGACGGAGTGCTGGTTATCAATGGCCGCCATCACTCGCTCGACAGCATGGACGAAGCGACAAAAGGAACGACACCGACGAAAGGCTTTCTCCATCGCCATGTGAGCCGTCAGATTGTCCCCCGCCTGTCCCATTGTCAGTCGGCAGAGGGCCATGTATGCTATCGTGCGTATGAAGATTGCGATCATCGGTTCGCACGGGTGCGGGAAGACAGCGCTCGCCTTCTCCCTCTGCACGGAGCTCCAGAAGCGAGGGCGGCGAGTCGAGTTGGTCGTCGAGATGGCTCGGCGCAGTCCGTTCCCGATCAACGAGGCGACCTCGGAAGCGGGACAACTGTGGATCCTTCACCGCCACATCGTGGCGGAACTGGAGGCCTCCGTCCGCGCGGATGTCGTCGTGTGTGATCGCTCCGTGTTGGACAACTATGCCTATTACTGCCACAAGTTCGGGCGGCGCCTCCATCTGGATGCTCTCATCAAGGAATGGATCGGCACATACTCGCTTCTTGTGAAAGTCCCTCTCGTGGACGAATGGTTCATTCCCGACGGGGTACGCTCGATGGATCGGGCTTTTCAACGCGCCATTGATCTGCTCGTAGAGGACCTCATTGTGGATCTCGCCGAAGGGCGGACCCGCATCCTGCGGCTGGAGTATCCGTTCGACGTGCGAGAGATCCTCGCGGCTTTGCCTCTGGACGCCGATTCCCGATGAAGCGCGAGACGGTGCAGATCGCTTTCCTCATCGCCCTCATCGTGGGGATCGGGTATCTCGTCTTCCGGATGATCGCTCCCTTCCTCTCGGCGATCGCCTGGGCGATCGTCCTTGTGATCCTCTTCCATCCGATCCACCGCCGTTTGTCCGCATGGGTGCGCAATGCGAACGTGGCCGCGCTGCTTTCGTGTCTCTTGGTGTTGGCTGTTGTGATCACTCCGGCCACGCTGATGGTGATGGGACTGATCGGGGAGCTCCTCGCCGCCTATCGGCTTCTGGAGGAGCACTTCACCCAAGGCGCGGTATGGGATCTTGGGCGGACTCGAATTCTGGAGCGCTCGCTCCAATGGCTTGCGCCCTACGCCGATCTTTCGGAGCTGAATCTTCGCGCTTTCATCTTGAACAATCTGCAACGCCTCTCCGGCTATCTGGCGGCTCGTTCCGCCGAAGTCATCCGGCAATTCTCCTCCTTCGTCTTCAACCTGGGGCTGGTGATCGTCACCATGTACTTTCTCTTTCGAGACGGCCCGGCGCTCATGGCGAAGCTCAAACACGCCATTCCTCTGCCGGAATCCGAGACCGAGGAGATCGTCGAGCGAACGCACGAGATGATTCAAGCGACGCTCTACGGAGGGGTGGCGGTAGCTCTGGCGCAAGGGACGTTGGGGGGGATCGCCTTCTGGATCGTTGGGGTGCCGTCGCCTGCGATCTGGGGGGCGACGATGTTCTTCTTCTCCTTTCTGCCGGTTGTCGGAGCCGCCATCATCTGGGTTCCTGCTGCCATTGTCCTGATCGCGCAGGGGAACGCAGGGAAGGGGATCTTTCTGCTCCTGTGGGGGACATTGGCCATCAGCACGGTGGACAATATCCTCCGCCCCTGGGTGATCGGCGGGCGCACGCGCCTTCCCATGCTCCTCATCTTCTTCAGCGTGCTGGGCGGAGTGAAGGTCTTCGGGTTCATCGGCCTCGTGCTGGGACCGGTTGTGCTGAGCATCGGAATTGCGCTTTTGGAGATCTTCCGACGGAAACTCACGCCGGCGCGCGCGCCTCAAGCGCCTCTGGAAACGTCCTGATCGAGCGCTCCGCTTGAGGCGCCCGACCCCGGTGCGGGTCGCGAACTCAGAGATGCGACAGCTCGTCCGGGGACTCTTCGCGTCGGGGGGCGAATTGCCGGCGCAGGACGTCGCGCGCGAGATCGCGTCCGGCGAGCCCGAAGGCGATCGCCAGCGCCAGCGTCACACCGCCGAAGAAGATGGAGAAGGCGGCGACGACGATGTGCGCCGACAGCGCCAACTGCTCCAGAGCCATCGCCAGAGCGATCGCGACAATGAGAAAGCGCACGCCTCCCGCCAACAGGCGCGCCGAGGCCAAATGGGCATTGACGGCCGCCAGCAAGACCGCCCGCGCCAGGAAATTCGCCAGCAAGAGTCCTCCGACGAGGATCAGCACCGCCGCGACAAGACGCGGAATGTACCCGAAGATCGCCGCCAGCGCTCGATCCACAAGGGCGATCTCCAGCGCCTCTAATCCCGCGACCATGAAGGCGAGAAAGACGAGCCAGAAGAGGACGCGCGCCAGAAGCTGCGACGGCGCGCGTCGAATCTCCGCGCGCCGGAGAATGTGCACGATTCCCGCCTCCTCGCACCAGCGATCGAAACGGAGGGTGCGCAACGCCCGCCCCAGCAGCGACCGAGCAAGGGCTGCCGCGATCCACCCGGCACCGATGAGAACAGCCAGAGCCAGAAGACTGGGGAGAAAGGCGAGCGCGCGCTCCCCGAGCTGCTGGAATGTTCCCACAACGGCAGTTTTCAGAGCCTCGAACATCTTCTCCTCCTTCTTACATCCTATGACAGCGGCGCCCTACCTCTGCGAGCGCCGCGAAAAGAGAGACGACGCTTCCCCTCACACCTTCGGACGAACTGACCTCCGCCGACGCCGCCTGTGAGATGACGGTCGGTCCTCGCCGGGGCCTCCACAGGGAGCACCCCGCATCCGACGGTGCGGAAGCAGCACGCGAGACGCTCATTCCCTCGCCTCCCAGTTCGCGATCAGATACGGCTTCTGCTGCTCAAACTGAAGGCACAACTCCTCGATCACCGCCTCGACCTCCTCGGCTGTACTCTCGGACGTCTCCAGAACGAAGGAGGCCGTGCGCCCGAGATACAACGGCACGAGCGCTTGCAACAGGTGATCCCGGTGAATCACGCGCCGATGGAAGGCCACGGCGAAGTCATAGATGAGGGCGACCCACACATCAGGGGGGAAGCGAAAATCCGCATCGCCCGATGCGGCGATCCGCTGCACAGCGCGAAAGGTCGAAGGCGAGAGGATCTTCTGCCACAGGTCGCTCAGCTCTTCCGCGCCCAGGCGAAAGATGCCGAGCATGCGCGCGACGTTGACGCGGATCGGCTCCAATCCGACTTCATACTCCAGGCCGAAGGTGGGCACCGGCTCCGATCCCCGCACTGCCGACCACGTCGAATAGTTGGCCTCCATCAACTCGAAGACCGATCCGACGACCTGCGTGAGCATGCCGCTCAGGTCCACACCGGGATCCTTGGCATCATGAATCTTCGCGCCCAAGAAAGATTGACACACGCGAAAGCCGCCAGTGATGGCCGTCGTGGTCATCCAGATGTCAATGCCGAAGCGCGCGACATCCGTGTGCCAGACATCGTGAACGAGATAGTGCGCGGCCAACTGTCCGGAGAAGCCGAAATCACCTCCAATCGGCTGACGCACGCGCCGTCCGTAAAGGGCGCGCGTGAGGGGGTAGACGATGGAGTTGGTGATCGTCCCATCGTATTTATGCCGCCGATAGAGCGGAGCGACGAAGTCGAAGCCTTCCCTCAAAACGGGGCTGATGAGCCACTCCATCCATTCGGGCGCAATGCTGCGCACATCGGCGTCCACCACAGCGCAGGCTCGGGCCTGGAGCCGCACGGCGACCTCAAAGACCATGCGCAGCGCGCTGCCTTTCCCCGGCACGCCCTGATACGGCGCCGTCAGCCGACGAATGGGGTGCACCGGATGGGTGGCCAGTACCGTGCGATAGTCGCCGAGAGTCACTTGCCGCACGATCTCCGGCGTCCCGTCCTTGGATCCACCGTCCGAGTTGACGATCACAGCCGTGTGATCCGGGAAATACTTCGCCAACCCCGCCATGACAGCGCGCACGACGTGCCCAATGGTCCGCGCATTGTTGTAGCTCGGAATGCCCACGACCAGATCCGCACGCCCGATCTCACGAAGCGTCTCTTCAAGCTCTGCAGCAAGCGGTCGTCTCTCCGGCCGACTCATGCCCCTCTCCCCTCAAAGCCCCTCCCCCAGAGATCTTCGTCGCCGGCACCGCACACGGAGGTCACCACGCGGGGAAGGTCCTCTCGACAGCCCTATTTTATACCCGAACTCGATCTCGCCGACCAAGTCGGAAGCACGCCCGCTCTCCCTGTGGCGGTTGCGCCTCTGGTAGAATTGACGACGGCTCGGATTTCGAGAAGGCACCCATCACGGAGGGGTGAAATGGAGATCAGCGAGCGCAGGGAACGTGGAGATCGCCTCCTTCAGGAGATGCTCGGTGCAGAAGCAGCCGAGCAGATTCGTGCCACATGGCGTCGCCTCTCGCCCGATTTCGAACACTATGTCGTGGAATTCCTCGCCGGGGAGATTTGGGCTCGCCCCGGCTTGGATCGAAAGACGAAAAGTCTGGTGACGATCGCCGTTCTCACGGCGCTAGGACGTCCTCACGCGCTAGAGCTGAACATCCGCATGGCCCTGCGGAACGGAGCGAGCGAGCGGGAGATCCTGGAGACGCTCTTGCACATTGCTCCGTACGCCGGATTCCCGGCCTGTTGGGAAGGCTTAACGACGGCCTCCCGCGTCTTCGCGGAACGCAGGAGCGACATCCCGAAGGAGGACATCTCCGAGAGAGGCTCTTCATGACGGAGTCCCACGTATGACACCGGAACAGCTCACGCGCGAGATCAAACGACGGGCGCGCGCCCTGGGCTTCCACGGCGTGGGCGTCACCGACGTTCAGCCGCTTGAGGAGGCCGAAAAGCAGTATCACCGCTGGCTCCGCGAAGGATATGCGGCCGATCTGCATTATATGCAAGCGAGCGCTCACCTGCGCGCGCATCCGAAGCGGGTGTGGCCTGAAGCCCGATTCGTTCTCGTGCTCGCCGTGAATTACTACAGTGGTGAATTCGATCCCCTTCCACGGGGATATGGACGGATTGCGCGCTATGCCTGGGGGCGCGATTATCACGATGTCATCCCCGCGCGTCTTCGGCAGTTGGTCGGGGAGATCGAGCACCTCCTCGGACGTCCGGTTCGCGCTCGATGGTTCACCGATGCGGCTCCCCTTTTGGAGCGCGCGCTGGCCGTGCGCGCGGGACTCGGACGCGTGGGATGGAACGCGTGCCTCATCACGGAGACCTTCGGCTCCTGGGTCTTCCTGAGCGAGATTCTGCTTGATGTCGAACTCGTGCCGGATCCGGCGGAGACGCGTCCGTGCCAGAGCGTCTTCGACTGCCAGCGCTCCTGTCCGACAGGAGCCCTTCGTCCCGATGGCCTGGTGGATGCGCGCCTCTGTATCTCCTACCACACGATCGAGAATCGGGGCGCGATCCCACGCGCCCTTCGGCCTCAGCTCGGCGATTGGCTCTTCGGCTGCGATGTTTGCCAACAGGTCTGCCCGCACAACGCACGCGTCCCGATCACCGACTGGCCCGACTTTCACCCGGAAGCGGGCGTAGGCCAGAGGCTTGCTCTGGCGGAAGTGCTCACCCTCACCTCGGACGACGCGTTTCGCGCCCGCTTTCGCGGCACAGCGCTTCGACGGGCGAAGCGTCGCGGCTTGCTGCGCAATGCCTCCATCGTCGCAGCGAATACGGGCTACGAAGACGCCATCCCTCATCTGCGCCGCTTGGCGCGCGAGGACCCGGACGAGATCATTCGCGGGCATGCTCTGTGGGCGCTCCGCGTTCTGGATCCCATCGGCTCGCGCCCGATTGTGGACCGAGCCCGCCGGGATCCCCATCCCTTTGTGCGCCAGGAGGCCGAATGGGCGCTGGAGACGCCGTCAGGTGGCCGACTCAGAGAAGAGTCGCACGATCGGGAGACTTCCGATATGCTCTCCGCACGAGATCGCTTATGACGCGCGCGCACATCGGACACGGATTGCTCATCGGCGCGTTTCTGGTGGCCATCGCTGCTTTTCTGCTCAAGCTCGCTTACACGGCCTGGTTCCCGGGGACGCTCCTCACCCTCGGCCTTTTGGCATCCGGCCTCGCCTACGCGCAGCGGGCGTGGCGAATACGTCCCCCGCTGTGGGTCCTCGGATCGCTCTTCCTGGCCGTCCAGGTAGACCTGCTCGGCAATCATTTCCACATGTACGGACGTCCGTTCGGTCCCGTGCAATACGATGAGTTCGCGCACATGATGGGCTCGGCTTTGACGGTCCCCACCTTCATCTGGCTCTTCGGAGAGATCATGCGTCGGCAGGGACACGAGCTCTCTCGCGGATGGATCGCAACGCTCGCTGTTTCGCTCAGCTTCTCCGTCGCGGGCATCTACGAGATCATCGAGCTCTGGGATGAGCGGTATTTCGGCGGTCGGCGCATTTGGAGCCCCCATGACTGCCCGAACGATTTGCAATGGGACCTGAGCGGAAAGATCCTGGGAGCGGTGATCACCGTCCTCATCGGACGCGCGAGCGAGCGTCACATGCGGGCGCGCGCGCCCGAAGTTTCTGCACGAAGCCCCCGCCAAGAACCCCACGCACCGAAGGGGAGGGAGTATGCGAAAGACCGTGCGTGAGATCGCCGAGCTGGTGAAGGGTCGCCTCATCGGCGAAGCAACGCGAGAGATCACCGGCGTGGCCAGCTTGGAGACGGCGACCGAAACGGAGATCACCTTCGTAGACTCCGAAGGACATCGGCCGCAAGCCGAGCGCTCGCGCGCTGGATGCCTCGTCGTCCCGGAAGGTTTCCATCTGCCCGGCCGCACACTCATCGAAGTCACGCATCCGCGCCGCGCTTTCGCCGACATCGTTCGGCTCTTTCATCCGCGTCCGCGTCCGACGCCGGGCGTTCACCCGACGGCGATCCTCGGCGAGGGCGTCGTTCTCGGCGAGGGCGTGAGCGTTGGCCCCTATGCCGTCCTGGATCGCGAAGTGCGCATCGGCGCACGCGCGGAGGTCGGCTCCGGTGTCTACATCGGCGCACGCAGTTCTATCGGAGAGGACTCGATCATTTACCCGAACGTGACGATTTATCACGATGTGCAGATCGGCGCGCGCGTCATCATTCATAGCGGAAGCGTAATCGGGAGCGATGGCTTCGGCTACTTCCTCGCCGAAGGGCGCTATTGGAAGTTCCCCCAGGTGGGAAGCGTGATCATCGAAGACGACGTGGAGATCGGCGCAGGCGTCTGTATTGATCGGGGGACGCTCGGAGCTACGCGCATCGGACGCGGCGTGAAGATCGATAATCTCGTCCAGATCGCTCACAACGTCACCATCGAAGCGGACACGGTGATCGCTGCCCAGACGGGGATCGCCGGAAGCGCTCACATCGAGCGAGGAGTGCAAATCGGCGGTCAGGTGGGTATCGCCGACCACGTGCGCATCGAGCAGGGGGCCATCATCGGCGCGCAAGCAGGAATCCCCTCGGGTAAACGCATTCGCGCCGGAGAATTCGTCTGGGGCACGCCGGCCCGCCCCATGCGCGAGTTCAAAGAGCAGTACGCGCACCTGAGCCGCTTGCCTCACCTCCGACAGATGGTCCTGACACTCAGCGAGCAATTAGATGCCCTACGTCGTCTCGTCCTGGAGGAGCGATCCCACGAGGAGACATGACGACGCCCCCCTCACAAGGGCTTCGCCGTGACGCGCATGAAGTAGGCCACCAGACTCGGCGAGACGTACGCCTCGATCACCGCCGCGGCCACTAAAAGCCCATAGGCCGCGAGCACGAGCTTCCCATAGACATGCACTTCCCGCCACCAGTCCACACTCTGGCCCTGCGCCGCTCGGTAGACGCGAAACGCCAAATGTATGCCCAACGCGCCAACGGCCGCAAAAGCTGTCAGCTCCGGAACCCCATGCGGCAAAAGCGCAGCCAACGTCACGATAAAGGGCGTCCCCTGAATCTGCGCGATCTGCACAAGCAATCCGATCATGTACCCGATCAGCAGCATCTCGGCCAGCGAAAGCAATCCGCCCGTCAGAATCCCGACGACGAGCATCAGAAAGACGCGCGTGTTGTTGGTGAAGATGACGCGAAGGGTATGCTCCCCACGAATGCTCTGCATAATCGTGATCGAAGCATGGACGTCGCGCTCCGGCAGCTCCCGCTCAGGGAAGGGTACAGTGAGCCCGACGCCGATGCCCACAACAAGCCCCACGGCCATGAGGCCGAAGCCAAAAAGCAACCACCGTTTGTTGATCATTCGTGCTCGCTCCGCACCGACTACCTTCCAGACCCGCGTGAGTATATTCAGGGGACATCCCCGGCGTCAACCACCCGCACACGAGAGGCCAAAAAATTGACCTCCTTAAGGTCGTAAGCAAGAGTAGGAAGTCGACATGAGGCGACTGCTTTGCCTTAATGTGGGGCTCAGTGTCTGTGCGTCTCCACCTTCTCCTACACCTAACTTTCGTCTCATCAATAACTTTCACCCAAACCGGAGGGGGGGGGTAATAGCTTCGCCAGGAGGGCCCTCAGCTCCCGCCAGGTCACGGGCTTCCCCAAGGCGGCGTCCGCCTCTCGGGGCTTGGCCTCCTGACCCCATCCCGTCAGGACGACGACGGGCGTCGTCGGCGAAATCGCTTTCAGCCGCCGTACGACCTCGCTCCCCGTCATGCCCGGCATCCCCAGGTCCGTCAGGACCAGGTCGTACGGATCGCCAGTCTGCAGGGCCGCCTCAAAGAGGGTCAAGCCCTCCACACCCCCGCCGGCGACCGTGACCCGGTGGCCCATTTCCTGCAACATCGCCCCCAAGACCTGCCGGACCCGGGGATCGTCGTCGATCAGCAGGACGCGCCGGGACACCGTCGGCACCTCGGGTTCCTCGACTTCAGTCCTCCACTCGACCCTCCGGATGGGGAAGATCAGACGGACTGTCGTTCCCTGCCCCGGCTCGCTCTCCAGCTCGAGGCCCCCGTCGTGGCGCCGCATCGTCCCATAGACCATCGCCAATCCAAGACCGCTTCCCTGCGCCCCCTTGGTCGTGAAAAACGGCTCGACGGCTCGACGCCGGACTTCTTCGTCCATCCCAATGCCCGTGTCCATGACCTCGACGACGGCCCACTCGCCCGCCTGCCGGGTCCGCAGGACGATCCGGCCCCACGGCTCGCCCTTGGCGAGGACGGCGTCCACGGCGTTAAAGACCAGGTTCGTCAGGGCCTCCCGGACCTCAGCCCCGACGGCCGCCGTCGGCGGCAGGTCTTTGGCCAGGTCCGTCGTCACCTCGATGGTCACGCCCTCCCGCTGGGGCATGTCATACCACCGAGGTCGGGTCAGTTCGACGACCTGCCGCACGGCCGCGTTCAGATCGACCATCTCCAGGGCCTCTTCCGGTATCCGAGGCCGATAGAAAGCCCGCAGACGCTCGACGATGCGGGCGATGTCGGTGGCCGCCTCCGAAAGCCGCTGGGCCCGCTCCCGGACCTGCTCGTCCCCGTGTTGCCCCAACAGCTCGGCATACCCCACGATGGGCACCAGGGCATTGTTGATGTCGTGGACGATACCACTGGCCATCTGACCCAGGGCCCGGAGGCGCTCCTGCTGGAGCAGGGCCTCCTGAGCCTGCTTGAGGTCTTCGTAGGCCCGCTCCAGGTTCGCAAACAGGTGGGCATTCCGAAAGGCCACGGCCAGATGGTCGGCCAGAGCCATCAGAAAGGCCTCGTCGGCCCCCGTAAAGGCCCGGGGCGCCGGTCGGCCCGCGTGCAGGACGCCTAACAGGTCCCCCTCGGAGACGATGGGCACGAGCAGGGCCGACCGTAGGCCGGCCTTGTTCACGAGGGATTGGAAGTAGGCCCCCGCCGTCTCCATCAGGTCGTCCAGCCGTACCGGTCGACCCTGCCTCAGGGTCCCCAGCCACCGGAAGCGGTCGGCCTCGACGCCCTTCCCGACGTCCACGCCCGTCACGTTCGCCACGGGCCGGGCGGCCTCGTTGTACCCCTCCAGGACCAGGGCGTTGGTGGCCTCGTCGTAGCTGAATACGGCCAGAGCCGTCGCCGGCAAGACCCGCTCCAACTCCGCCAGGGCGACCCGGACGATGTCCGATCGCTTGAGCCGCTGGTTGACGGCCCGGACGATCCGGTGGAGGGCCTCCAACTGGTCGGCCCGCCGACGGACCTCCGCCAACAGGCGAGCGATTTCGAGGCTGGCCCCGATGTAACCCGCAAAGTTATCGATCATCTCCCGCTGAAGGGCCGGAAAGGCGCCGGGTTCGTCCGCCATCAGGACGATGACGCCAAACAGTCGGTCGCCGAACCCGACGGGGACCAGGTAGACCGACCGAAAGGGACGGCCGGCGTCGTAGGCAAAGCCCTGCCATCGGGGTTCCCGGGCTGTGTCGGGCACATACACCGAGCGCCGTTCGGCGGCGACCTGACCGATGAGTCCCTCCCCCAGGCGGACAGTACTCGCCGGCTCGGCCGTCACGGCCGCCAGCCGGTCGGCGGTAAAGCCCACGCACGCCCGCAAGCGCAGGACGCCGGCCGATTCGTCGTACTCATAAAAATCCGCATGCCGGACCCCCAGGACGGCCTGAAGCTCCTGCAGGACCCGTTCCGCGACCGCCTCCGGCGCCAACAGCGCGATGCGAATCTGGGCCGCCAGCGTGCGCTCCGCCGAGTGCAAACGTAGCCTCGCTTCATAGAACAGGCGGGCATTGGCGATGGCGATGGCCGCCTGGCCGGCCAGGGTCCGGAAGAATAAGACGTCCTCGTCGTTGAAGACCCGAGGC
>Ga0079992_138052_pt1 | contig 111702 bp, 109 predicted proteins | sample FaiFalFF_MnMetaG_3_FD_69197 | JGI IMG/M metagenome (GOLD analysis project Ga0079992, IMG submission 69197) | Freshwater microbial communities from Yellowstone National Park, Wyoming, USA - Fairy Falls B (FF_Mn_B) MetaG (SPADES assembly) (version 2) | ecosystem: Environmental > Aquatic >...
CGAAACCCGTGAGGGGAGTAGGAACCCCGAACCGAGGATCGTCGGGGTCTCGTTTCGTTCGAGCGCTCCGGCGATACTGGCCAACGGGCCGACGCTCTCCGGGCGAGAGCAGCTCACCGGCGAGCCGGTTACCAGCGCGCGTGGCAGCGACCGCTCGCCGGTGCTGTGGGCACGAGCAGATCGGCCCGGCCGGGAAAGCTTCACGTCTGCCGGCGCGCTACTCGGGTCGATGCAGCCCAGCATGCGCTTCCACGACGCGCAGGAGCGAGGTGAAGTCGAGTTCGGCCTGGCCACGCGCCATCGCCTCCAGCGCATGCTGACGGACGAGGTCGGCGATCGGTAACGGCGTGTGCGTCGCTTCGGCCAACTCGAGCGCCAAGCGGATGTCCTTGAGCCCGAGCGTGAGGCGAAAACCTGGTGGTTGGAAGCGCTGCTCGAGCAACGCGCGACCATAGCGATCGGCGAGCGGCGAGGAAAAGACAGCGCTGGCGACCTCGAAGAAACGCTCGCGGGACACGCCCGCCTTGTCGGCCAAAACGAAGGCCTCGCTCAGGAGCTCCACCAGCGAGAGAATGAGGAAATTACCAGCGATCTTGACGGCGTGCGCGTGCTCCGGCTGCTCGCCGATGACGAACTGCTGGGACCCGAGCGCGGCGAAGGCCGGCTGCAAGCGTGCGATCGCACCGGGCTGCCCAGCGATCACCAGCCGGAGCGCGCCCTGCGCGGCAGCATCGGGGCGACCGAAGACGGGGGCAGCGACAAAGTGCTGCCCGCGCGTGCGGTGCCGCTCGGCCAGCTCAGCCGAATAGCGGACGCTGAGCGTGCTGGACGCGACATGGATGCCGTCGCGCGGGAGTCCGGCCAGGATGCCATGCGGTCCGGCGACGACTGCCTCGGTGGCAGCATCGTCGGCCAGCATGGTGAAGACGACGCCCACTTCCGCGGCCTCGAAAGGGGTGGCAGCACGCTCGGCCCCGAGTGCAACCAGCTCGTCCGCTCGCTCTGGTGTGCGGTTCCAGACGACGACGCGGTGGCCTGCTCGCAAGAGCGACTGGACCATGCCGCGCCCCATGTTGCCCAGCCCGATAAAACCGATGTCCATCGCCCGACCTCCTCGCCGCAACGACTCGCTCACCTGGTGGTAGCGTACCCGGACGGTCACCAGTCGGCGAGAGGACAGGGGGAAGACGCGTGGAACTTGGAAGAAACAGCATGCGTCGCAGACCGGGTCCGCGCGTTGGTTCTCGTGGCGGTCGTCAGTCGTGTCGCGCGGGCGAGTGATCCAACGTCGCGAGCAGGCGATCGCGAGCGGCAGCGGCACGCTCGGCATCGATCCACTCGGTGCACGTGCTCGCCGGACGCCGTGCTGGTGGTTCGGGCAGAGCAGCCGGGTAGCCGATATAGACGAAACCCAGCAGAACTGCTCGATCCGAGAGACCGAGGAACTCCTTGACCGCTGGATCCTCGATCGCCCGGCCGGTCCGCCAGATGGCACCGAGTCCGAGCGCATGGGCAGCCAGGAGCATGTTCTGGATCGCTGCCGCACCGGCTGCCAACTCGTCCAGCAGGGGACGAGCCGGATCGGGCTCGACAGCGACCGCGATGAGCACCGGTGCGCGGAGCGGCTTCTGGCGGATCGCCTCCCGCTTGGCGGGTGTGAGGGCAGGATCGCGGGCTAGCACCTCGCCCAAGGCGACCCGGGCCTCACCAGTGAGGACGAAGAAGCGCCAGGGTTGCGTGAGATGGTGATTGGGTGCCCAGACAGCCGCCTCGAGCAGCTGCTCGATCAGCTCGCGCGGCACCGGATCGGGCCGTACCTGCTTGACGCTGCGGCGATTACGGATGGCCGCGAGGACCGCTTCAGCCACCTGGATCGTCGTCTCCGACACGCACGCCTCCCCGTCATCTCGAGCCAGCAGACGATCACCCAGAACGAGGGTAGTCGATCAGCGGCAGCGCTGGCCAGCAGTGTCGCCCGCAGGGCCTGTTCGCATGGTCAGGGATCGAACGAGCGTTTCACCGGCAGGGCCTCTCGTGCTATCCACGGAAAAAGCGCGCACGGTCGGCCACTGTGCGGCGGCCGAGGGGCGCGTGGAAACCGAAAGCATGCTGGCGAGCCGTCGGACGCGCGGCGGTCGCTCCTCGCCGGGGCCGCTCACGATGCGCAGTGGGTCGACGCCAACGGCGTTCGCGAGGTGGTACGAGCCGGGAGCCAACGTACTGCGACCAGGCGATCAGCCGACCTCCTGCGGCCGGTACTGGAGCGCTTCGGCGACGTGAACGGCGGCGATCCGCTCCGCGCCAGCGAGATCAGCGATCGTCCGCGCGAGCTTGAGGACGCGGTGATATCCCCGCGCCGAGAGCCCCAGCCGCTCAACCGCCGTACGGAGCAAGCGCTCGCCCGCCTCGTCCAACCGGCAGTACCGACGGATCTCGGCCGGGGTCATCTCGCTGTTGAGTCGCCGCGGATCGCCGAAGCGGCGCTGTTGCACGGCTCGGGCGGCTTCGACGCGAGCCCGGACCGCCGCGGAGGGCTCTCCGGTCCGGTGGTCGGCCAGCTTGTCGAACTCGACGCGCGGGACAGGCAGGTGAATATCGATGCGGTCGAGCAGGGGACCGGAGATCCGCTTCTGGTAGCGCGCGACCTCGTGAGGGCTGCACCGGCAGGCGCGAACCGGGTCGCCGTGGTAGCCGCAGGGACAGGGATTCATGGCGGCAACGAGCAAGAACGAGGCCGGGAAGGTGACGGCGCCACTGGCGCGCGAGATGGTGACGAGGCGGTCCTCGAGCGGCTGGCGAAGGACCTCGAGGACCCGCGGGCTGAACTCGGGCAACTCGTCGAGGAAGAGGACTCCACGGTGTGCCAGCGTCACCTCGCCGGGCCGGGGCCAGGCACCACCACCGATCATGCCGGCGAAGCTGATCGTATGGTGCGGTGCGCGGAACGGTCGGTGGCGGATGAGCGGTGATCCGCTGGGGAGCAGCCCGGCGACCGAGTAGATGCGAGTGACCTCGAGCGCCTCCTCACGGGTGAGCGGCGGAAGAATGGTCGGCAAGGCGCGAGCTAAGAGTGTCTTGCCGGCACCGGGAGGTCCGACGGCGACGACGTTATGTCCGCCAGCTGCTGCCAGCTCCAGCCCGCGCTTGACGTGCTCTTGTCCTTTGATCTCCGCGAAATCGATCCCGCTCAGCGGCTCGTCACCCAGCTCGATCGGCGTCGGCGGGAGCGGGGCGATCGGTGCCTGACCGTCGAGATGCGCGAGAAGTTCGTTCAAGCTCTGGACGGGGATCACTTCGATCCCCTCGACCAGCGCGGCCTCGGCTGCGTCCTCAGCGGGGACGATGGCGCGACGCAGCCCGTGCTCGCGGGCGATACCGACCATCGGCAGGATACCAGCGGTATGACGCACCGTCCCGTCGAGCGAGAGCTCGCCCAGCACGACCGTATCGGTGAGATCGGCACTGACCTGCCCGCTCGCCAGCAAGATACCGAGCGCGATGGGAAGGTCGTACGCCGGTCCCTCCTTGCGGATATCGGCAGGAGCGAGATTGACGGTGATGCGACCGCTCAGCGGAAAGCGCGCCCCGCTGTTGCGGATCGCTGCGCGGACGCGCTCGCGCGCCTCCTGGACAGCGGCGTCCGGCAGGCCGACGATGGTCAAGCCGGGATTACCCGGCCCGATGTCGACCTCGACTTCGACCAGCACCCCTTCCAGGCCGACGACCGCCGAGCTGTGGACACAGGCGAGCACGCGAACTCCTCTCGTTCCGGACACGAGCCGACACGACGCTCATTCTACTGGCTGGTCGGCCCCTGGAGAAGGACGGTCAGATGGGGGTGGATAGACGACAATGGCCGGCCGAGTCATGGCCGCGAGGGTCGGAGCGAGCTGCGCTGCCTGGGATTCAGTGTAGACGTGCGGCTCGACGCGCGGCAGACCAGCGGCAGTGAGCACGCGCCAGGCGACCGCGAAGGCGTCCGCGCGCGGTGGGTCAGCGTAGATCACGAGGACGTCGACATCACTGGCCGCTGTGGCGCGACCTTGGACCCAGGATCCGAAGAGGACGAGCCGGCGCAGCGGCAACTCCTCTGCCAGCGCGCGGGCAGCCTGCTCGAGCCGAGCCACGAGTTCAGGAAGCGTCAGGTCGGGCCACGAGACGCGCACAGAAGTCGAGGATTCGTTCGGCATGGGCGAGAGCCCTTTCCGCTTCCGCTCGCGTGTAGAGGATGCGGGGAGCGCCTGCTGGATGCGCATCGGGATCGCGAGCCGCGATGTATCCCTTGTCGAGTTCGAGCGCGGCAGCGATGAGTTCATCGGGAACCGGCAAGCGCTCGGCCAGCGCCCGGAGCAGCCCGGCCATCGCATGGCCCCAGGCTTCCGCCCCGAGTCGTTGGAGCGCAGCCTTGACCGCTTTCTCGGCTGCTTGCTGGGCTGCGAAGACTGTCCAGTCGAAGAAACCGCCAGCGAAAGCGTGACGGGCTAGCGCGAGATCGCCCGCTGCCTGCTCGAGCCAGTCGCGACTCCGTTCCACGTGCATCCTCCGGCGTCGAGGATAGCAGAGTGGTCGACCGATACGACACCCCGCACCCGGGCTGCGTTGCCCTGTCCACCGACGCGAGCGTGGAGTGAGGAACACCACCGAGCGAGGGGCGGAGGCGAGGAGGACGGTGGCTGGCTCAGCTCGTGCGCCTGTGATACAAAGGGATGGACACCACAGCGCGAGCGGAGAAATCGCGAGAATGGGTCGGCGGCTGTCCGCACGCGGCACTGGAGGTACTGACGAGGCCTGACGACACGGGAAGGCGGAGGCCGTTACAAATCCGTTACAAATCGTGTCCGAACCCTTGACATGAGTCGTATCAGTGTGCTAAATATGACCCAGGAAACGACGAGGCGATCGAATGACTCGTCGGGTACAGAAAGGAGGGACAGCGATGTTGGAGCGGTGGAACCCCGTCGCGGAGGCAGAGCGGATGCTGACCGAGATGAACCGGTTGATGTCGGAAGTGTTCGAGCGACCACTCGCGCGGGCACGACTGGTTGCCTGGCGGCCAGCGACCGATGTCTACGAGACGGGTGATGCGCTGGTCATTCGCTTGGCAGTACCCGGAGCGAGGCCGGAGGACCTGGAGGTCACGGTCGAGCAGAACGTGGTCACGATCCGCGGGCAGTACGGTTACCGGCTGAGCGAGGAGGAAGCGAAGCAAGCGACCTGGTACCGGCGGGAGATCGCGAGCGGTGAGTTCGCTGAGAGCATCACGCTGCCGGTGCCGGTCAACATCGAGGATGCCAAGGCGACGGTCGAGAACGGGATCATCACGCTGACCTTCCCGAAGGCTGAGGAAGCGCGCGTCAAGCGGATCCCGATCCAGGTGGCACGGTGAGTCCCGGGACAGCGGAAGGGAGGGAGGAGCAATGGTACGGGTACGGACCGACGAGGAGATCCATCAGGACGTCCTGGACGAGCTCGATTGGGACCCGGAGGTCGACGCCAAGGACGTTGGCGTGACGGTTCATGACGGCGTGGTCACGCTGACTGGAACCGTCGACAGCTTCTTGAAGAAGTGGGCTGCAGAGCGGGCGGCCTTGCGGGTCGAAGGGGTGCGCGCGGTCGTCAACCATATCGAGGTGGTTCCACGTGGTCTGGGCGTACGGACGGACGAGGACATCGCCCGGGCGGTGGCGACAGCGCTGGAAGAGAACCCGGCGATTCCGCACGAGCGGATCAAGATCCGGGTCGAAGAAGGCCGGGTGACGCTGGAGGGCGAGGTCGACTGGCACTACCAGCGACGCGAAGCCGAGGAGACGGCGCGGCGCATCACTGGCGTGAAGTCGGTGATCAACCTGATAACGGTGCGGCAGCCGACGGTCGCACCGGAAGACATCAAGCGGCAGATCGAGCAGGCCTTCGTGCGCCATGCCGAGATCGATGCCGAGAACATCCAGGTGCGCGTCGAAGAGGGTGGACACGTGATCCTCTCCGGGACGGTGCGTTCCTGGGCCGAGCGCAAGGAGGCCGAGGAGGCAGCCTGGCGCGCACCAGGCGTCACCAAGGTGACCAACTTGATCCGCGTCCAAGTACCGTGAAGCCAGTCCAGCGAGTACACGGGCCCCAGGGCCAGCCCTGGGGCCCGTTCTTCCTGATCACGACAGGGCGATCGAGCGTACGCAATGCGTTCTCGAGTCCGTAAGGAGAGCAGCAGCCCTCGGGAGCGTCGCCACCTCGGGCAGTTTCGGGTCGTTTCCCCGACAGCTGGCGGGAATCGGTCGAGACGGGTCCCAACGCGAGGACGAAACCTGATCGCAAGCGACCCCGCACGAGTCACGCACGGGGCATGCTGCTCGATCGCTTCCACGGGCAATCAGGCAGTCTGCACCACACCGACTCTTGACGAGCGGGCTACTAGCGCGTACGCTACTGATGTGGCTTCCGGGAACGGTTGGGCTGAACGGCGAAGGCGATACGAACCGGCAAGCCACGAAAAAGCGAGATGACGATGTCGCGCGACGCACAAGCGGCGGAGCGTTTGGTGTTTTCTTTTTTCGTTACGCAGATTGCGGCGAGAACGCGCGCGGCGAGACGCAGAGTTCTTCAGCGGGACGGAAAGGGGGTGCGAGAAGCGAGCGGGCCGGGTAGAGTCAGTGTTCTCATCGAGATCGAGTTCGCGCGCGGACGTAGCGGGAGATACCGCAAGCGGTAGACGACTGAGAGCAGTGTTGCACATGCACAGAGGAGGAGACCCGATGGCTGACGAGACCCGGATGTTTGGGCGGACACTTTCCCGACGCGCTGTTTTGCGGGGAGTGGCAGCCGGACTGGCGCTGCCTGCAGTGAGCGCGCTCTTGGCTGCGTGCGGCGGTCAAGCCACGCCGACACCGGCCCCTGCGCCGGCACAGACACCGGCTGCTGCGGCCCAAACCCCGGCAGCAGCGGCGACACCGGAGGCGAAGCCGGTCACGTTGGCGATCCTGCACTTCAGCGTGATCGAAGGAACCACCTGGTCCGGAGCCCATGACCGGGCGGGCAAGCGACTGGCTGAGAAGTACCCGAACCTGAAATACATCTACCGTGAGCAGGTCGGGCCCGACCAGACCGTTCCCTTCGCCGAGGAGATGATCGCCAAGGAGCAGGCCGACATCATCGTCGGCAATGCCGAGTTCATCGGGATGCCACTGCTGGATATCGTCGATAAGTACCCCGACAAGATCTTCGTCGCGGTGACGACCAGCGACCTGACCACGCGGCCCAATTTCATCCGCATCTTCCCGCGACAGTACCAATCGCTCTACCTCGAGGGGCTGATCGCAGCCGCGCTCACCAAGACGGGGAACGTCGGGATCGTCTCGGCCTATCCGAACCTGCAGGTGTTGCGACGACAAGCCGGCTTCGTGCTGGGTGTGCAGGAAGCAGCCAAGAAGCTCAATAAGGATGTGAAGGTTCATATCAAATACGTCGGTGACTGGTACCTGCCGGCCGAAGAGCGAGCGGTCGCCGAGACGTTGGCCACCCAGTACAACTGCGACGTGCTTACCCAGCAGACCGACTCGGGCTCGACGCTCGATGTGTGCAAGGCGCGCGGGCTCTGGTTCGTCGGCAAGGACATGGACACCGTCTGCTTCTACAAGTGGGCGACCACCGACACGGTAGCCATTTCCTTCGACACGCGGTGGGAGGTCATTTACGATAAGATCATCCAGGCTTTCCTGAAGGGGGAGAAGCCACCGGAAATCATCTTCCCGGGCATGGAGTCGTCGATCACGCTGGCCGACGGGACCGAGGTCACGACGACCGACATCATGAACGACTGCAAGGTCGGCGTCGATGCGATCAGCCCGAAGGCCCGGGACCTGCTCCCGAAGGAGATCATCGACCTGGTCGCGGAGCGGCGCGAGGGGATGCGCAAGGGAACCTTCGATCCCTTCACGGAGCACGCACTGGTGAGCAACGGGACAGGGCTGGAGGTTCAGGGGCTACCCATCCCGCCGAAGGGGACCGTGGTCAAGAAGGCTGGAGAGAAGCCGACCGACGAGTTCCTGCTCCAGAAGATCAACTTCGATCTGGACGGCGTCAACATCCTGCCCTGAGAGCGAGAGACGGAAGGATGCGTCGACGGGCGAGAGTCGAAAGGCGTGGGCGCGCTGAGCCGACCCTCGCCCGTCGCCTGTTTCTGTAGGCTTACTGAAGCATGGGAGCGACGATGGGTGGGGACGGAGCTGGGCGCATCGTGTTGGAAGCGCGGGGGATCACCAAGCGCTTCGGAACGGTCGTCGCCAACGATCACGTCGATCTCACCATCCGGGCTGGCGAACTCCACGCCATCCTCGGCGAGAACGGCGCCGGCAAGACGACGCTCATGCGTATCCTCTTTGGTGAACTCCAGCCGGACGAGGGAGAAATCTACCTGAACGGGCAGCGTGTCCACTTCCGTAGCCCGCGCGATGCGCTCCGCCACGGGATCGGAATGGTCCACCAGGAACGGAAGCTGATTCCGGCGCACACCGCGCTGGAAAACATCGTGCTGGGCCACCCCAAGACGCGACCGATCCTGAACTTGAAAGAGGCCGAGCGTGACGTGCAGGCTCTCTGCGAGCGCTACGGTTTCCGCATCCCGCTACATGCCAAGGTCTGGCAACTCTCGGAGGGTGAGAAACAGATCGTCGAGATCATCAAGGAACTCTACCATGGTGCGCGCATTTTGATCCTGGACGAGCCGACCTCCGTGCTGTCCCCACCGGAGATCGTCAAGCTACTGGAATCGCTCACCAAGATGGCCAAGGAAGACCTGGCCGTCATCCCCTTCATCACGCACAAGCTCCCAGTCGTGCTGGAGTACTGTGACCGGGTCACCATTTTGCGTCGCGGCCGCGTCGTGGCGGAGATGGAGACGCGCCAAGCGACCGAGCAAACGCTGGCTTCAGCGATGGTGGGGCGCGAGGTCATGCTCCAGCTGGAGCGGGTCGAGGTGCCTCTCGGTGAGCCGGTCGTGCAGGTGCAGGACCTGTGGGTACGCGACGACCGTGGCCTCTTCGCCGTGCAAGGACTTTCCTTCGAGATCCGCGCGGGCGAGATCTTCGGCATCGCCGGTGTGGCGGGAAACGGCCAAGAGCCGCTGGCGGAAGCATTGGCTGGCCTGCGACCGGTCGAGAGAGGCTCGATCACGCTGAGTGGACGAGACATCACGCGAGCACCGGTGCTCGAGCGCTGGCGGCAGGGACTGGGCTACATCCCCACCGAGCGGCGCGACGTCGGATCGATCCCGAGCTTTTCGCTGGTCGACAACGTGCTGCTCAATTATCACTTCGAGCCGGAGTTCTCACAGTGGGGCGTGCTTGCGACTGGTCGGGCTCGCGCGCTGACGGAGCGGATCCTCCAGGAATACAGCGTGGTCGCGGCTGGACCGGATGCGCCGGCTCGCTCGCTCTCCGGTGGGAACCTGCAGAAGGTGATCCTGGGGCGGGTTCTCTCGCGCCGGCCGCGTTTTCTCATCGCTTGTCTGCCGACACATGGGCTGGATGTGGGAGCAGCCGAGTTCGTCCAGCAACGCCTGCTGGACGCCAAACGGGAAGGAATGGCGATCCTGTTGATCTCGGAAGACTTGGACGAGATCCTGGCGCTCAGCGACCGGATCGCGGCCATCTACGAAGGACAGTTCACCGGCATCGTATCCGCACGCGAGACTACCAAGGAACTCGTCGGTGAGCTGATGGCTGGACTGCGACGGGAGCGCGTATGAGGGCAGTCATCGGAAACTACACGATACGGATCGAGCGACGCGCTGACCTGCGCTGGTGGCATACGGTCGTGGCCTCGGTTCTCGCGATCCTCGTTTCCCTCTTCCTGGTCGGTTTTGCCTTCCTTCGGGCCGGAGCCGACCCGCTCGAGGTCTATCGGGAGATCATCGCTTACGCGTTCGTGAGCTCCTTTGGTTTGCCACAGACGATCAACCGGGCAACTTTCGTCCTGCTGGCCGCCTTCGCATTGATCGTGCCGCTGCGGGCCGGCCTTTGGAACATCGGGATGCCTGGGCAGCTGTATGCCGCGACGCTCGCGGCCTTCGGGGTCGCCTACGCCTTCGGTGCCAAGGCATCGGTGAACGCTCAGCTCAACGGAGCGATCGTCATCCCACTGATGGTCATCGCGGGTCTGATCGCGAGCGGACTGTACGGAGCGATCGCGGGATTCCTGCGCGGGCGTCTCCAAGTGAACGAGATCGTCACGACCATGATGCTCAACTGGGCTATGCTGTGGATAGTCGCCCACATGATCCGCGAAGGTGGCCCCTTCATGGGTCGAACAGCGGAAGGCGAGGGCTTCACCTTGCCCACTGCGATCCGCATGCCTCAGATACTGGGGCTGCCGCTGACCGTTTATGCGGCGGTGCTCCTCGCGCTCGTCTTGACCTGGTTCCTGGCCAAGACGACGTTGGGCTATCGCATCAGGACGTTCGGGGAGAGCCCCCGCGCAGCCGAGTACGCGGGGATCGACGCAACTCGGATCAGTACTCTCGTCTTCGTCCTGGGCGGCATGTTCGCTGGACTCGCGGGTCTCCATTACTTCACTGGCGTGCCGGGGGTTTACAAGATTCCCAAGAACTACGGTGAGTTCGCCGATTTCAGCTTCTACGGCTTGATCACCGGATTGATCGCACGCAATAACCCGATCGCTGCCATTCCGGTGGCGATCCTGTTCGGCGGCGTTTCGGGTGGAGCGCGTTTCATGCAGGGCAAGCTCCGCCTGGCCTTCGGGATCGATTACGCTCTGCTCGGTGTGTTGATGATCATGATGGTCGCCTTCCAGGCGTTGGCACAGTATTCGGTGCGGATCGAGCGGGCGGTGACCGCGCCTGCTCGGCAGGTGGGGCTGGAGAGGGGCGAGAGCCGTGTCGAGTCTCCTCGTCATTAGTCTCGCAGCGGCGGCTGTTTTCGCCATCGCAGCGCTCGGGGAACTGCTCGAGCAGCGGGCAGGAATCCTGAACGTCGGCCTCGAGGGAGTGATGCTTCTCAGTGGGACCTTCGGCTTCATCGCTGCCAAAACGAGCGGGAGCTACCTCCAAGGGTTCACGATCGCCATCCTGACTGGTGCGCTGGTCGGGCTCCTGCACGGCTTCTTTTCCATCACTCTGGGGAGCAATCAAGTCGTCAATGGGATGGCGATCTGGATTCTCGGCTTCGGGCTCACGACCTACATCGGCTATCCCTACACCGGGCCGCTGGGGCTCAAACCGTTCCCGACCCTCGGCGGGCTTCCCACGTTTTTCGTCGTAGCGCTGGTGCTGGCGGTCGCCATCTGGTTCCTCCTCTTCAAGACGCACCTCGGGCTCAAGCTCCGCTCGGTCGGTGAAAATCCCTCCGTCGCGGAGGCATCGGGCATCTCCGTCACGGGGATGCGCTATTTGGCAGCCGCGCTGGCCGGTATGCTGGTCGGGCTGGGGGGTGCCGTTTACTCGCTCGTCTACAACCCGGTGTGGAGCTACAACTATTTGCAGGGCTGGGGATTCATCGCACTGGCACTGGTCTTCTTCTCGCTCTGGAACCCATTCCTGGTCGTCGCCGGCGCGATTTTCTTCGGGATCCTCTGGCAGCTTTCGCTCTATCCGGAACTCCTGTTCCCGAACATCTTCTCGCGCTACATCTGGCGAGCGATGCCGTTCGTCATCACGATCCTCGTCTTCATCCTGCTTTCCACTCGCTGGTTCCGTCTCCGCTGGGGCGCGACCAAGCCGGAGGCACTGGGGATCGCCTACGAGCGTCAGGGCTGAGCAGATTCGGCTTCGGTACAGGCGAGGCGGCCGAGCAGGAGTCGCCCGCCTTTTGGCGTCGATTCGACGAGTTCTCAGGGCATCGGGCAACAGATGCTCGAGGAGCCCTACGCCTCTTTCCCGTCACTGCTTTGCTGAGTCAGCAGACTCGGGGACAAAGCCGAAGCGCTGAACCGGCTCTGGACCGGGGGATGCTGACCTGGTCTCCTCGGGTGTCGATTCCAGGACGCGCCAGGATCGCGGTAGCCGAGCGTGCAGGAGATCGCGGAAAGGCGGGACGACGGCTTGGGCGAGAGGCGAAGTCGCGCGCTGCTCGCGCAGGAGGGCGATCTCTTCTGGTCGCAGCTCCCCGAGGAGCGAAAGGCCGGCCTGCCCAGCCCCGACCAGGAGAAAGCGTTCGCCCACCCGGACGATATGGATCACACCGCTGCCCGCCAGCGACAACGTATCGACCAGTTCCAAGAGCTGGGACTGCGAGACACTCGCGGCGACCCGGCGGTTGAGTGAACGGAGGACGCGGATCGTGGCATAGGCAGCGACGACGACGATCACAGTCGGGGCGAGCATCGCTGCGAAGAGATCCCAGAGCGAACCACCAGGTGAGGCACCGGTTGGCTGCTCGGCCAACTCCGCATAGCCGCGTGCGAGGAACTCGCCGGCGGGAGCAGTCGGGGCCGGTGCGGCCGGGCCCGGCGAACGGGTGACTGACCAAGCCAGACCGGCGAGGAGGGCGAACAGGAAGACGAACGCGAGGACGGCCCACTGGCGAGGGAGACGGGAGAGGAGAGGCAGTCGAGGCGTCACGCGCCGCCACCCTCCGCCAGCCGCTTCTCGGGCGAGACGATCTCGGTGATGCGGACGGCGAACTTTTCGTCGACGACCACGACCTCGCCGCGAGCGATCAGCGTCTTGTTGATGGTCAGCTCAACCGGCTCACCAGCGAGGCGATCGAGTTCGACGACCGAACCGGGCCGCAGACCGAGGATGTGCTTGATGCGCATGCGAGCCGACCCGAGTTCAGCAGTCAGCTCGACTTCCACGTCACGCAAGAAATCGATGCCCTGGCGACCGTTGCCGATCGGCTGATCGCGCAGGTCGACGAAGCGCGCCTCCTGGACCGGGGTTTCGGGAGGCCGAACGGAGCTGGGCTCCTGACCGCGGTTCAGGGTGTCGTCACGGTCGGCCATAGGGCAGTGCCTCCTTCCTGATCGAGCTCCTCGTCGCGTGGCCACTCCTCGGTGAGCGTCCCAGCGATGCGTATCGCGAGGGAACGCCCACGCTGGCCAGGAAACGCATAGAAGCATGGCTCGTTCTCGACATAGACTGCGAGGGGAAACGAGACGTCCTGGTCGAGTACGAGGACATCGCCAGGTTCCAGTGCCAGCAGTTCCCGCACGGTGAGGCGGGCGCGACCGAGCTCCACTCGTAACTGGAGCGAGACTTCCTCGAGTTGCGCCATGAGATCGGCGATCACCTGAGGAGAGGTCGCGCGCCGGGGATTGGCAAAGAGGACCCGAGCATTGAGACGGGGCAGGACCGGCTCGAGCGTCGAGGCGGGGAGGACGACCGTGAAGGTCCCCTCGCTTTCGAACAAGCGCACCTGGTGCTGGACGAGCAAAACGATCTCGCTCGGCATCATGCCCTGGATCTGCTGGCCGGAGAGGACGACTTCACACGGCTGAGGCTGGAGACGGATCACCTGTTCCCACGCAGCTGCCAACTCACCGAAAAGGCCGTTCCCGAGTTCCCGGAGGAGCAGCAGCTCGATCTCGGTGATCGTTGTCGCCGTGAAAGGCGGGCGCTCCTCGCCGGCACCCCCGAGCATGCGGTCGACGAGACGCGAAGCAGTCGCGAAGTCGATTTCCAAAATGATGCGGCCGACGAGCGGCTCGAACTCAGCTATGCAGAGGACGACCTGTGAAGGCAGGCGATCCAGGTAATCGCCGAGCGTCGCCTGCTCGATTGGACCCAGTTCGCAGTGAACCGCCGAGCGGACCTGGGCAGAGAGATAGTTGGAGGCGAAACGGTCGAAGGCTTCGTGGATGCTCTGGATGGACCGGATATGGTCTTTGGAGAACTTATCCGGACGACGGAAATCGTAGGGAATCGGCTTGCCGCGTTCGCGGCGAGCGGCTCGTGTCGTCGGTCGGGTACGACTGAGCGACATGCGAGCCTCCTCACTGGATCACGAACTGCGTGAGATAAACCTCGGTAATTTTGTAGTCACCGAAAGCTGGCTGGAGCTTCTCGCGGAGTTCGTCCTTGAGGTGTTCTTTCCCTTCGGGTGTCGCGAGTTCGTCGACGGTCTTGGACGTGAGCACCATCGTCAAGGTGTCCTGGATTTTGGGCCAGGAGTGCTCCAGCTCAGCGCGCAGCGGATCGGTGCTGCCACCGCCACCACCATGACCGCCGCCTCCGCCTGCGGCGGTGAGACGCTCGTAGGTTTTCTGGTCGACGGCGACTTCGACGACGATTTCCGTCTTGAGATAGCGATAGCCTCCGGGGTCAGCCAGGTTGACGATCCGCTCGCCGAGCGAGACGGTGAGATGTTTCTCGGCCGGTGCTGCCGACTTCCCCGCGTCCCCGGACTGGTTGATCGTGATGTTGAGGACGAAGGGCGCTGCACCGGCGCCACCGAGGAGAAAGAAACCGGCACCAGCGACCACCAGAACGAGCGGAATCACGAGCAGCAGAAGTCGTTTTGAGAGCAACCGCTTGATCATCCCCGTCTCCCTCGATCACGGGCCGCCGAGTGTCGGCTGGACGATCACGATATCGACTCGCCGGTTCTTGCGTCGTCCTTCCACCGTTTCGTTAGAGGCCCGAGGCCGAAACTCGCCATAGCCAGCGGCACTGAGGCGTTGGGGCGGCAAGCCAGCCACATCGGTGAGATACCGCACCGTGTTGACGGCACGCATAGCCGAAAGCTCCCAATTGTCCGGGTACGAGCCGGGCGGAGGTGGAGTACTGTCAGTATGCCCCTCGACGCGGATCGGGTTCGGCAAAGGCTCGATGATGGCCGCGATCCCGTCCAACACGCGCTGGGCCTCGGGACGGAGCTCGGCCTGGCCGGGTGGAAAGAGGATCGCATCGGAGAGATGGATGACGATCCCTTCGCTCGTCAGCTCGACCTCCGCACCCTGCCGGTCGAGGCCGAGCCGAGTGAAGAGGGAAGCCACTTGCGCGCGGACACTCAGGTACGCATTGAAGCGGGGATCCTGCTCGAGAGGCGTGATCATCGACTGGCCAGGTGGTGGAGCAGTGAGCACATCCAGATTGAAGGCAGCCCGTAACGAACTGGCCACCTGACGGAACTTGGCCAGGTCAGCCTGCGAGATCGAGTACATGACGACGAAGAAGATGAGCAACAGCGTGATGAGATCGGCATAGGTGATGAGCCAGCGCTCCAGGTTTTCGTGCTCTCCCTCGTGATGACGCTGCCGTCGCGCCACAGTCGATCACTCCCCGCCGGGTGCCATCGCCCGCGCACCAGCCGGTGCGGCCGCCTTCTGCTCGGCTGCCCGGACCCGCGGAGGCAGATGGACGATCAACTTCTCGCGCAGCATCCGCGGATTCTCACCGGCTTGGATACCGAGGACCCCTTCGATGATGAGCTGCCGTTCGGCAACTTCCTCCTTGCTGCGGAGCTTGAGTTTGTTGTGGATCGGCAACCACAGGACATTCGCTGAAGCAACCCCGTAGAGTGTCGCCAGGAACGCGACCGCGATGGCCGGGCCGAGGGAACTCGGGTCATCGAGGGAACTCAGCACATGGACCAGACCCATGACCGTTCCGATGATGCCCATGGTGGGTGCGAAACCGCCCATCGTCTGGAAGATACCGTACCCACGAGCGTGACGCTGCTCCATCGCTTCGACATCGGCCCAGAGGATCTGCTCCGTCAGCTCAGCGTCGGTACCGTCGACGACCAGCATGATCCCCTTCTTCAGGAAGGGATCTTCGATCGGGTGGTTCTCGAGGGCGAGAAGGCCGTCACGGCGGGCGATCTCGGCCAGCTTGACGATCTCTTCGATGAGAACAGCGCGGCGGTCGGGCGGCGTCTTGATCGCCTTCATCAAGAGTTTCGGAAGGCCGACCATGTCAGCGAGACCATAACTCGTGAGCGTCGCACCGAACGTCCCGCCGAAGACGATCATGAAGGCCGTGATCCCGATGAGCGACGTGAGGTGCCCGCCTTCCATGACGAAGGCGAGAATGAGCGCGGCGAAACCGAGCACGATCCCCAGTATGGTGGCGAGATCCATCCTGGCTGCTCCTCCCGTCCCTCAATCGTCGTGCTCAGCGCGAGGGAGTAGGCCACGCACCGCGTCCGGTTGCCCGCCGAGCCCCCGTCGATAGGCCAGCACGCGGTCGATGACCTCATCGACCGACTCGCGGACCATGAGGCGACGCCGGGTCACGAGAACGATGACCGTCTCGGGCACAGCCTCGACCGTTTCGATGAGTTCGGCATTGACGACGACCCGGCTTCCGTCCAGCCGCGTGACCGTGATCATGACTTGTCCCTACTCGGCACCATGCTCGCGTGGTGCCGCACTGAGCATTTCGGCAGAACGAGCCAGCGTGCTCGCCAGCCAAAAAGTCCTAGGCACCCTGTCCCTCGGCACTATCCGGACACCGACCCACGCACCCTAGGGGAAAAGGACGAGCGTCCCGCCGCAAAACCCGACAGGCTCCCGATGCAGCTGGCTCGGCGGATGCACTAGGGTGCGCTCGTGGAAACGGTCCACAGGAGAAGCGTGGAGCGAAGCATGCGGGACGAGGCACGACTGCGAGCGAGCGAACCGAAGGGACCACTGCGGTGGGGGGCGCTCGCCGCTGGTGCCCTGGGAGCGATGGCGAGCAGCGCCTGCGCCTTCCAGGCAACGATGGGCTCCACCCAGATCCAGGTGCAGAGCCAAGGAGGAAGCGGCACCGGCAACCCGGTCGCAGCAGGCCTGGAACTGGTCTTCTTGCTGACGCTGGTCAGTCTGCTGCCGACGATCCTGATAATGATGACCTCGTTCACGCGGATCGTGATCGTGCTCTCGTTCGTCCGCTCAGCGATCGGTGTCCCGCAGCTCCCGCCGAACCAGGTCCTGATCGGGCTGGCACTCTTCCTGACCGTATTCGTCATGGCGCCGACCTGGCAAGCGGTCAACCGCGATGCACTCCAACCGTACCTGCGGGGCGAGATCGACCAGCGGACAGCACTGGAGCGCGGGCTGCAGCCGCTGCGCACCTTCATGTTCCGACAGACACGGGAGCGCGACATCGCGCTCTTCATGAGCCTCGGCAATTTGCCGCGCCCGCGGACACCGGAGGATGTCCCGACCTGGGTGCTGGTCCCCGCCTTCATCCTGAGCGAGCTGAAGACTGCGTTTACCATGGGATTCGTCCTCTTCATCCCCTTCCTGGTCATCGATTTGATCGTGTCCAGCACGCTGATGGCGATGGGGATGATCATGGTTCCGCCGGTCGTCATCTCGTTACCGTTCAAGCTATTGCTCTTCGTCATGGTGGACGGTTGGGACCTTCTCGTCCGCTCCCTGGTCGTCAGCTTCGGCACTGGTTAGGAGGCCGTGGATGAACGAGGCACTGCTGCTCGAATTGGCGCGGGCTGCGATCACGACCACACTGTTGGTTTCGGCTCCTATCCTGCTCACCATCCTGGTCGTCGGGCTTCTGGTGAGCGTGCTCCAGGCGGTCACCCAAGTCAATGAGCAGACACTGGTTTTCATCCCGAAGATCGTGATCACCTTCCTGATCCTGCTCTTCGCGGGATCGTGGATGGGGCGCCAGCTGGCGACACTGGCGACCGAGCTGTTCCTGCTCTTGCCGGCATTGCGTCGCTGAGGATCGCTCATGGAGGTCACGACACCCCTCATCCCGAGCTCGATCGCGCTGTTCGTCCTGGTGGTCACCCGGGTCGGGCTCGTGCTCTCGCTGCTTCCCGGGTTCGGAAGCCAGGCCGTGCCGCTGCCCGCCCGCGTCGCGCTGGCCGTCGTCCTGGCGCTGGCACTGGTCCCATTCGTCCCGACCGATGCCAGAGGGCTCAGCGAGCCGACCGTCTTCGCGGTCGCCTTGGCCCGCGAGTTGGTGACAGGGCTGGCACTGGGATTGGCGGTGGCCGCTGTCTTCGCTGCGGTGGAGATGGCGGCCTCGCTCATCGGCTACCAACTCGGCTTCGGATTGGCGGCGACGTTCAACCCGGCCTTCGGGATGCAGGGCACAGCCCTGAACACGCTCTACTTGGCCTTGGCAGCACTGGTCCTCTTCGGCACGAATGGGCATCACCAACTGGTCGGAGCGCTGGCCCGCAGCCTGATCCTGCTGCCTCCGGGAGCAGCCGCTCCCGACGTCGATACCCCCCGTGCGGTCATCGCGCTGACCGGCGCCATGTTCAGCGATGCGCTCCGGATCGGGCTCCCGATCGCTGGCTCGCTCCTGGTCGCGGACATCGGGCTGGGGCTGCTCAACCGCATGGTGCCCCAGATGAGCGTCTTCTTCGTCGGACTTCCGGCCAAGATCCTGCTCGGTTTTCTCGTCCTGTTGCTCTCGCTTCCTTTTCTTTTGCAGATCCTGGTGCACGTCACGACCGATGGCCTCCTGAACGTTCTGACGCGCGTGATCTTGGCAGCGAGGTGAAGGATGGCGAGCGAGCGCACCGAGCGCGCCACACCGCGCCGGCGCCAAGAAGCCCGCAAGCGTGGGCAAGTCCCGCGCAGTGCGGACCTGACCTCGGCGCTGGTCCTGTTGGCCGGGGCTTTCTTCCTCCCATGGTACGCTGGTGCAGCGGGACAGACCCTCTGGGACTATCTCGAACGCGCCTTCAGCGGTCCCTTGCCGCGCGATCTCACTGGGCCGGACATCGTCGCGCTGGCTTGGGCGAGCGGGGCGACCGTTCTGAAGCTCGCGCTCCCCATCCTCGGGCTCTTCGCCGCGGTCGGCGTGGCCAGCACACTGGTGCAAGCGGGCTTCGTCTTCGCACCAGCGGTGCTCAAACCGGACTGGCGACGGATCGATCCGATCGCCGGCTTCCAGCGACTGTTCTCCCGACGAGGCCTCTTCGAGACGGGCAAGGCGCTTCTCAAGATCGCTATCGTTCTCGCAGTGACGTATCCGCTCATCCAACGGGATCTGCCGCGCTACGCCGATCTGACCGGTGCGGAACCAGCGGCTATCGCGCAGGCGATCGGGCAGAGCATGCGCGATCTGGCAGTGCGGGTCGGCGCGGCCTATCTGGCACTGGCGATCCTGGACTACGGGTTCCAGCGCTGGGACCTGGAGCAACGTTTGCGGATGACCCGCCACGAACTCAAGGAAGAACTCCGACAAACGGAGGGAGATCCCGAGATCAAGGCGCGGATCCGGCGCCTGCAGCGGCAGATGGCGATGCGCCGGATGATGGCACAAGTTCCCAAAGCGACGGTGGTGGTGACCAACCCGATCCACCTGGCAGTCGCCTTGCGGTACGAGCCGCGCAGCATGCGTGCGCCAGTCGTGGTGGCCAAGGGAGCAGGGGCAGTCGCCGAGCGGATCACCGCCATCGCGCGGCAGCACACGATCCCGGTCCTCCGCAACCAGCCACTGGCGCAGGCGCTCTATCGGACCGTCGAGGTGGGCCAGGAAATCCCGATCACGCTCTACGAAGCGGTGGCCGACATCATCGCCTACGTCTACCGGTTGCGCCGGGCCAGCGCGCCGGTCCAGAGCGAGACGCCGCCGACGAGCGTTTCGTGACGGGTTGAAGGGAGAAACGATGGCGAGCACGCCGACAGTCAGCGGAAACCGCGCAGAGCCGGTGAGCGGCATCCGGCGACTCGTCCGCTACAGCGACGTCGCCCTGGCTGCGGGCGTGGTGGCGATCGTCGCCCTGATGATCTTGCCGGTTCCCGCCCACGTCCTCGATATCTTGATCACGACCAATATCGCACTGGCCCTGACGATCCTCCTGGTCTCGCTGTACATCCAGGAACCACTCCAGTTCTCGGCTTTCCCGACGGTTCTCCTCCTCGCCACGCTCTTCCGGCTCGCGCTCAACATCACCTCGACCCGCTTGATCCTGCTGCAGGGGAACGCTGGTGAGGTGATCAACGCGTTCGGTCGCTTCGTGGTAGGCGGCAACTACGTGGTGGGGATCGTCGTCTTCGTGATCCTGGTGGTGATCCAGTTCGTGGTGATCACCAACGGGGCGGGGCGCGTGGCGGAAGTAGCCGCACGCTTCACCCTGGACGCGATGCCCGGCAAGCAGATGTCGATCGATGCCGACCTCAATGCCGGCCTCATCACCGAGGAGGAAGCACGGCGTCGACGGCAGGAGATCGCGCGCGAAGCCGACTTCTACGGCGCGATGGACGGTGCCAGCAAGTTCGTCAAGGGGGACGCCATCGCGGGCATCGTGATCATCCTCATCAACATCCTGGGTGGTATCGCCATCGGCGCGCTGCAGCGCGGCCTTTCGCTCGGCGAGGCGCTGCGCACCTACGCCCTGCTGACCGTCGGGGACGGTTTGGTCTCGCAGATCCCCGCCCTGCTGATCTCCACGGCGACCGGCATCATCGTGACGCGCAGTGCCTCGGATGCCAATCTGGGACTGGATCTGGCGCGACAGATCTTCAGTGCTCCCCGGGCGCTGGCGATCGCTGGTGTCCTGCTGGCTGTCCTAGGACTGGCGCCAGGCTTGCCGGCCCCACCGTTTTTCCTCGGGGCGGTCGGAATGCTGGGTGCAGCGCTGGCCCTGCGGCAACCGACCCGACCGGCAGCAGCCGAGATCCCGCCGCCAGCGAGCGAGACCGAGGAGGCGATGCCGGAGGTGGCTCCGGTCGATCCGCTGGAACTGGAGATCGGCTACGGACTGATCCCGCTGGTCGATCAAACAGCTGGTGGACAGCTGTTGCGGCGGATCACGCTCTTGCGCAAGCAGATCGCACAAGAACTGGGGTTCGTCATGCCGACCGTGCGCATCCGGGACAATCTGACCCTGCGGCCGAACGAGTACCGCATTCTGGTGCGTGGGATCAAGGCTGGGGAGGGCGAAGTCTATCCGGACCGGCTGATGGCGATGAGCACGACCGGTGAACCGCCGCAGCTGGAGGGGATCGCGGCGCGTGAACCGGCCTTCGGTCTCCAGGCAGTGTGGATCGCCGAGGGACAGCGCGCGGCAGCCGAAGCGCAGGGCTACGCAGTGGTCGATGCCGCCTCGGTGATCACGACGCATTTGAGCGAAGTGGTGCGCCGTCACGCAGCACAACTGTTGCGCCGCCAGGACGTGCAACGGCTGCTGGATAGTGTCCGGCGCGAGCACCCGGCGGTGGTGGACGAACTCGTCCCGCATCTCCTCTCGCTGAGCGAGGTGCACCAGGTGCTGCAGCTCCTCCTCGAGGAGCAGGTCCCGATCCGCGACCTCGTCACCATCCTGGAAGTGCTGGGGAACCATGCCCGCTCCGTGCGCACCGTGCATGTCCTCGCCGAGCATGTCCGGCATGCTTTGGCAGCTGCCATCACCCAGCAGTACGTGGCAGCGGACGGCACGCTGGGCGCGCTGGTACTGCATCCTGACCTGGCGACGCAGCTCCAGGAATCGATCCATCACGGTGAGGATGGGCCACAACTGGCGCTGCCACCGGAGCGCTTGCAGGCATTGCTGAGCGCTGTAGCCCAGGAGATGGAGCGCGTGGCGGCTCTCGGTTATCAGCCGGTGCTGCTCGCGCCAGCCAGCCTGCGGGCTGCCCTGAGTCGCACACTCCGCCGCTCCTTGCCGAACCTGGCAGTCCTGGCTTACCACGAGGTCGCACCTGGAATCCGCGTCCAGATTTTGGGAACCGTGAGGGGGTAAGTTATGCTGGAGGCACGCACCTACCGGGCAGAATCGATCCAAGCCGCGCTCCTCCTGGCCAAGGCGGAACTCGGGCCAGATGCCGTCATCTTGGACGTGCGTCACCTCGAACCGCGTCATCTCCTCGGCGGGCCAGCCGTCGTGGAACTCGTGGCTGCACCGGGGTCGCCTGCAGTCCAACGCGGCCCGGGAACGCCGGGAATCCCGGCGATCCCAGCGATCGGTGATCCGGTCGTCCTGGGGCTGACAGCGCTCGGGTTGAGTCCACGCTTCGCGGCGGAACTGGTCCGGGCTTACCGGCAAGGGAAGGGACCGAGCCGCGATCGCCGTCGAGTACTGGCCGCTCGGATTGCGGAGTACATCACGGTGGCGCCGTGGTTACCGCTCGGGGGACGCATGATCCTGGCGCTCGTCGGCCCGACCGGTGTCGGCAAGACGACGACGGCGCTGAAGCTCGCGGCGGCAGCTCGAACCGATGGCTTCGCGGTGCAACTCATCAGCTGCGGGGGCGACGAAGCGCACGACGCGCGCAGCGAGACACTGGCGCGGAGCTTCGGCCTCCCCTTCACCCGCGCGGCGAATGGGGTCGAACTCCAGCGGGCACTCCGGATGACGAGCGGCCAGCTGGTCCTGATCGACACGGCAGGGGCGAACCCGTTCGATCCGCGCGCCATCGCGGCGCTGGAGGGAGTTCTGGCCAGCGAGCACGTGATCGTCGCGCTGACGCTCCCCGTCGGAGGCGACCTGGAAGAAACGGTCGAAGCGGCGCGCCGTTATGCGCCGCTGCGTCCTCGGGCTCTCATCCTGACCAAGCTCGACGAGACCCGGCGCCCGGGACTGGCCCTGGGCCTGGCTGAACGGCTGGCGCGTCCCCTGTTGGCGCTCACCACCGGCACCCGGATTCCCGACGACCTGGTGAGCGCTTCGACACCGGCGCTGGCCGAGCTCGCTGCCTGGACGCTGGAGCGCCTGGAACGACGAGCCGCCGTTCGTCCCCCGTCCTAGGACCGACGCACTGCCTGTCCTAGGACGCCCGCACTGCGCGCTTTGGGTCGGGCAGGGCTGGGCTGGTCGATGGTCGAGAGGTTAGGGTGAACGATGCAGGGGTGGGACGCACGACCACTCGAGAGGGTACCCGGATGCAGGACGCAAAGCAGTCCAAGCCATTGACGATCCGGCCACTGATCCTCCTCTCCAGCATCGCGGCATTCCTCGTGGTGTACCTCGGGGGCATCCTGCGCGGGCAGTCGCTGATCTGGGTCGCGCTCAGCAGCGCAAGCGCACTCGTCCTGGTGCTGATCGCTGGGCTCATCATCGAGCGCTTGCTCGCGAGTTCGAGCGAACCGGAAGAGGCTGCAGCGATCTACGAGCGCTCGCCCGCCAGAAGCGAGCAGCGTGAGACCTCGTGAGCCGAAAGGGCCGGCCGATGGCGATCCCGGCACGCCAAGAAGGAAGGCTTCGCCAGCGGCTTCGCCGCATCGAGGCGCGTGACGACACACGTGCGCAACTCGTCGAGCAGTACGCACCGCTCGTCAAGTACGTGGTCGACCGCCTGCGACTCTCGCTGCCCCCGAGCGTGGAGCGGGACGACCTTATCGGCTACGGGACGATCGGTCTCCTGGAGGCGCTGGACCGGTTCGATGACACGCGTGGGGTGAAGTTCGAGACCTACGCAGCGATGCGGATCCGCGGGGCCATTCTCGATGCGCTGCGCACGCTCGATATCGTCCCGCGGAGTGCCCGCAGCCGGGCACGCCAGATCGAGCAGGCAACCCGGGAGTTCTTCGCCGAGTACGGGCGGATGCCTAGCGAGAACGAACTGGCCGACCATCTCGGCATGACCACGACCGAACTGCAGCAGGCGATCAGTGACGCTGCCTGCCTTTTCCTCCCGCTGCAAGCGAGCGAGGATCCGGACACGCTCACGCTCGAAGAGCAACTCGCTGACCCCAATGCGCTGGAGCCGGGCGAGGTCGCTGCCGAAGAAGATCTCAAGCAGCGGATCGCTGCCGCACTGGCCACGCTGAGCGAGCGCGATCGCCTGATCGTCTCGCTCTACTACTACGAGGACCTCACCATGCGGGAGATCAGCCAGCTGCTCGGCATTTCCGAATCACGGGTGAGCCAGATCCTCAACCGAGTGCGGTTGCAGCTGCGTGCCCTGTTGCGCGAGCGTGGCGTCGGTCTGGACGACCTGGAACCGGGGGCGAGATGAGTTTCGGGCTGGTGGAGATGCAGGTGGTGGCGCTCATCGGACTCCTGGCGATCGCCTCGCTGGCCGCCTGGAGTTCAGCGACCCTCTGGCGACGGCAGCGGAAGCTGGAAGAACTGGTCAGCGAACTCGCGGCTTCGCTCGGGCAGCGATCGGGAGAGGGAGAACTGGCTCCCCGTACCGACGAAGGAGAGGACCAGCTCCTCGGTCTCGCCGATCTGGTGGCCTCGCTGAAGGCGGCTGATCGGCAAACGGTGGAAGACCTGTTGCGCACGCCGGTCGATCTCCCACGTGCCACGGCGATCGAGGTCGATCGACCGACGGAGCGAGCAGTGCGCTTCGGTTTTCCCTCGCGGAGCCACCCGCAAGGATGGGAGGCTTGACGCTGTGCGGTGGGTGGACGGGAGAAGCGTTCTGGAGGAGCCGGAGACGATCCTGGGTCGCGAGCGGACGCGGGTGGTGATCGAGCCGGTCCTGACCGGCTGGCATCTTCTGATCACTAGTCTCCTCCTGGCCATTGCGCTCTGGCTGTGGGTGAGCGAGCGACTCCAGGCCGAAGCGTTTCCGGTGCGCGTGATACTCTCCTATGTGCCGACCGTGAGTACCTGGGGACCATCGCAGGCGACCGGCGTCGCCCTCATCACGTTCAGCGAAGGGGACGTGCGGGCCGATTTCGTCGATCTTCCAGTCCTGGATGGCGGAAACCGTTACGCGCTGTGGCTCATGCGGTCGAAGACCAAAGAAGCCTTTCTCCTCGGGAAGTTCGATGCCAAGGAGCTTCCGGTCACGCACGTCGACCTGCTCCTGCCGGACCCGATTCCGGAGGATGGGTGGGACATGCTCCTGGTTACCGTCGAACCGGAACCGGACCCTGACCCTGGCCCGGACAGTCGCTGGGTCCTGGTCGGTGCCCTACCCGGCACGCCGGTCGAACTGGAGCTCATGCCGCCGGCGCTGCCACAAACTGGAGAGGTGCAGCACGATGGAGCGACACCACCGCTCGTGCTGGCCAATCTGATGGTGCTGATCCTCCTGGGGTTGCTACGCCCCTGGCGGCCGGCCCCGGCAGAAGCGAGGAGAGCACGATGATCCGCACGATCTACCAAGCAGCAGCTGGAATGATGGCGCAGTTCGCGCGCCAGCTGACGCTCGCGACAAACCTGGCGAACATCGAGACACCCGGATACCGGCAGCAAGAGAGCACGATCCGGGACTTTCAACAGATGTTCCTCCTGCGGCTCGGCCGAGGGGAGGCGAGTCCGATCGGCACGCTCTCGACCGCCGTCCGCTGGGACAAGCCGCTGGTCGACCTGCGCCAGGGCTCGCTGATCGAGACCGGGCGCCCGCTCGACCTGGCTCTGGCCGGTCGTGCCTTCTTCGCAATCCAGACGCCGGACGGCGTGGAATACACGCGGGACGGACGCTTCCAGCTCGATGCCCAGCGACGCCTGGTCACGGCGGACGGTCATCCGGTACTCGGAGAGCAGGGGCCACTGGTGCTGCCTGCGGGAGACATTTGGGTCGAACCGGACGGCACGATCCTGGTGGGGGAGCAAGTGGTGGGGAGACTGCTCCTGGTCGAATTTCCGCCGGACGCACAGTTCGAGCCGGTGGCAGGGAACCGGTATCGAACCGACGCGACCGGAGTCCCCTCTGAGACCACCGGCGTCAGCCAGGGTTTTCTAGAAGCCTCGAACGTCGATCTGACCCAGACCTTGACCGACATGCTGGCAGCCACGCGTAGTTACCAGCTGGCAGCACGGTCGCTGCAGCTGGCAGACGAGACGCTCCGCTTGGCCGTCAACTCGGTCGGTCGGGTGAATCAAGGATGAGGTGACGAGCGATGGAAGCGTTGTACTTCCCGGCGGTCAGCGGCGTGCGAGCGCAGCAGGTGCGACTGGCTACGATCGCGCACAACCTGGCCAACTTGGAGACGGACGGCTTCAAGGCAGCACGCGCCGACTTCACCGCGGTCCCGCCACAGGAATACCGGGTGGCTCGAGCCGGCGAGGCACCGCTGGGGCCGGTGCCGATCGGATCCGGTGTCGAGCTTTCCGCGACGACACGCCAGTTCACGCTGGGACCAGTGGAGGTCACCGGCGATCCGTTCGATCTGGCGCTGGCTGGACCGGATACGTTCGTGGCGACGGAGCTTCCAGACGGGACCACCGCTTTTCGGCGCAGTGGCCGCCTGAGCATCGATGCGACCGGCCGGCTGGTGTTCGAGGACGGGAGTCTCCTCCAGCCCCCGCTCGTCCTGCCGGCAGGAGCACAGCTCGATCGGATCGCACCGGACGGAACCGTCTTCGTGCGAGCCGCCGGGAGCGGCGATGCCCAGCCGATCGGGCGATTGGAACTGGTGCGCTTCCCGAACCCTCAGGGTCTCCTGGTCGCGGGGCAGGGACGTTGGATCGCGACCGAGGCAGCCGGACAACCGGAAACCGGAGCACCGGGGGAGGGGAACTGGCCTCCAGTGCTGAGCGGAGTGCGCGAACATTCCAACGTCGATCTCGTCGATCAGATGACGCAGCTCATCATGGCACAACGGGCGTACACGGCCAACCTGCGCTCCTTGCAAACGATCGACGAACTGATCGAGATCGCGACGCGGCTGCGGCAATAGCGGGGGGAAAAGAGGTCACGGCACGACCCCTTCAGAAGAAGGCGCGGCCTGCCGATAGACTGGAATGAGCGGCGAGCCAGCGCCGCACGTGAGCAGAGACCGAGGAAGGAACGATGGTCAACCAAGTCGGACACGTCTGGCACGATCCCTCGGTCCAGCGGGTGGAGACACCGGAGCAGCAGCACGCTCGCCAACCGGTGACGCCGCCGAGCCGTCCAGATCGCCCGCAGCAGGCCGCGGAAGTGGCCCCGGAACTCCAGGAAGTCCAGCGGGCGATCGAGGTCGTTCGGCAAGCACCGGATGTCCGCGAGGGACGAGTGGCCGCGATCCGCAAGCTGCTGGAAGCTGGCAAGTACCAGGTTCCGCTGGCAGCGGTGGCGGATCGCATTGCTGCCGACTTGCGGCCCACGCTGGATAGCGAGTAACGGCCGGGGGGTCACATGGGGAAACGAACACCGGGGCACGGGGCGAGCGATGACCTCGCCGCGATCGGCGAACTGTTGGCCGCGCTCGTCGAGGCGCTCGCAGGCGGCACACCCGAAGAGATCAGCGCACTGGCCCGCATCCTGGAGAGCAAGGCGAGCAGCATCAACCTACCGGCAAGCGATGCTGCCCGCCTGGCGGCGATCGCGACCTTGCGAACCCGGGCGGCGCTGCTGGTCGAAACGCTGTTCGCAACGACCGATTGCTTCCTCAGCGAGGCGATCGCTGTCCAGGCGCGCAGCCAGGGTTACCGGCCGCGCGCCGGAGCCTGGCGGACAGTGGGTGACCTGACCGGCGAGATCGGCATCCGCGCGAACGGGGCACGTTCGGGGCTCGCCGAACTGCGCGCCTAGCCTTCAGATGCAGGCCCGAGCTGCCGATCATTCCCAGTAGCAGAGCGACGCGGGAAGGCAGGCACGAGGATGGTCTTCCGGGCACTGGAGACAGCGTTCCGCGGGTTGATGGCCCAGCAACGGGCCGTCGATACGGCCAACCACAACATCGCCAACGCCAATACGCCCGGCTTCGCTCGCCAGCGCGTCTCTCTGGTGCCGAGCATGCCGTACACCGTGCCCGCCTTCAATCGCAGCGGACTGGCCGGGCAGGTGGGGACCGGCGTCCTGGTGGCCAGCATCACCCGCGTGCGCGAGTCGGTCTTCGACCTCCAGTATCGGGTGCAATCCCAGGCATTGGGCGAAGCCTCGACGCTGGTCGACGCGTATGCCCAGATCGAGGCGGTCTTCAACGAGCCGACCGAGGCTGGCCTGGGCACGCTCCTCGATCGTTTCTGGCGCGCCTGGCAAGCGGTCGGGAACCAACCGGAGGATCTGGCCGCGCGGGCAGCCCTGGTGCAGGACGCGACGACGCTCGCGACCAACCTGAACCGGATGCGTCGCCAGCTTACGGAGCTGCAGACCGACACCGTGACCAAGCTGACACTGCAGGTGAGCGAGGTCAACAGCATCGCCGAGCGACTGGCAAGCCTCAACCAGCAGATCGTGGCAGCACTGGCCACCGGACAGACGCCGAACGACCTCATGGACCAGCGCGATCTCCTATTGGACAAGCTGGCGCGCTTTACCGGCGCCACGATCCGGCCTTTGCCCAATGGGGCAGTCAACATCTACCTGGGCGGGTACCCGCTGGTCGATCAGGATCAGTGGTTCCCGCTCAGCGTGCAGGTGAGCGGAGGCACCGCGAGCGTGCTCTGGCAAGGGACGACGAGCCCAGTAGCGCTCGAACGGGGCTCGTTGCAAGCGTTGCTTCACCTTCACAACGCGGTTCTTCCTGGCCTGGTGCAGAAGCTGGAGGATATCCGCGATGCGCTGGCTAACGAGGTCAACACACTGCACATGATCGGCTATGGCCTGAGCGACCTCTCCGGGCCGCCACCGGGACGTTCGTTCTTCCAGGTCACGGCCGGCGGTGAACTCGAAGTCGAGCCGAGCCTGGTGGCCGATCCGCAGCTGATCGCGGCCGCCGATGCCCCGGGGGAACCAGGCAACAACGCGATCGCGCGGCAGATCGCCGAGCTGCGCTCCAAGCTGGTTCTCAACAGCGGGACCGCGACGATCAACGATTTCTACAACACGCTGGTGGCCGAGGTGGGCGGGGCCTCGCAGACGGCGCAGGTCACGCGCGACAACCAGCGTGCGCTGGTGGAGGCGATCGACCGGCAACGGCAGGAAATCATGGCGGTTTCCCTGGACGAGGAAATGGCGAACCTGATCAAGTACCAGCAAGCCTACGGAGCAGCGGCTCGAGCGATCACGGCAGTCGACGAGATGTTGGACCGGATCATCAATGGGATGGGCCTCGTCGGGCGCTGAGGCGGAGCGAGTGGAAGGATGACAAGCGATGCGCGTGACGCACGGCATGCTGGTCGACACCTTGCTCAAGAACCTTTCCGGGAATCTCGCCCGGATGGAACGGGTCTACCAGCAGATCACCTCGGCCCGACGCATCTCGCGCCCCTCCGACGATCCGGTCGGAACTGCGACCGTCCTGCGACTCGGTTCGGCTGCTCAGGAGATCGAGCAGTATCTGGCCAACGTCGAGCAGGCGCGGACCTGGCTGGATCTCACCGACCAGGCCTTGACCACCATCGGGCAATCACTGCAGCGGGCCCGCGAACTGGTTGTGCAGGCCGCCAACGATACGCTCTCGGCCGATGATCGGCAAGCGATCTGGCAGGAACTCACGGCACTCCAGGAACAGATCGCGACGACCGGGAACTATGCCCACGCCGGGCGATACCTGTTCGCCGGCAGCCTGACGCAGACCGAACCCTTCGACCTTTCGACCGATCCTCCGACCTATCGCGGAAACAGCGACCAGCTCCAACGACTGATCGACCGCGGGGTCACCATCGACATCAACGTGACGGGCGACACCGCGATCGTGCCGGTCCTCACGGCGATCAAGCAGGCACGTGACGCGGTGGCAGCCAATGATCCGGTCGCGATCCGCTCGCAGCTGGCAGCGATCGATGCGGCGCACACGCAACTCCTGGCAGCTCAGGCCTCGGTGGGTGCACGGGTCAACCGTCTGGAAGCCCAGCGCGATCGCTTGCTGGATGCGCATACCAGCACGCTGCGACTCGCCAGCGAGGCTGGTGATACCGACATGGCGGAGGCGATCACGCGCTTTTCCAAGGAAGAGTTGACGTATCGCGCAGCGCTGCAGGCGGGAGCCCGAGCCATCCAGCCGACGCTCCTCGACTACCTGCGCTGACGAACGGGAAAGGAGGAGCGATGATCGAGCGGCTACCGGAGACGATGACGGCGAGGAGCAGGCCGGGAGAGCTGATCTTCCCCAACGGTTTGATCGGCTGTCCGACATGGCGACACTTCGCCGTCGAGGAACCAGGGGACCTGCCAGGGCTCTTGCTCTTGCGCTCGCTCGACGAGCCGGGCATCGAGTTCGTCGTGGCACCGGTGGCCGAACTCGTCCCCGACTTTCTCGAGCAACTCGCGCCGAACGATCGGGCCACACTGGCCGCTCTGGGGGTCGGGATTTCCGAGGAGGTCGAACTCTGGGTCACCCTGAGCGTGCACGACGACGGGACGGTGACAGCCAATCTCCTGGGGCCGCTGGTCCTGGACTTCGGGCGTGGGTGCGGAACGCAAGTGGTGCTGGCCGACTCCGGCTGGGGAACGCGGCACCCCCTGGTCACGGAATGAAGGGGCCAGGCGATGCTCGTCCTGACGCGACGGACAGGCGAAGCGTTCGTCATCGGTGAGGGAATCCGGGTCATCGTCCTCGCCGTCGAGGGGGAACGGGTCAAGCTCGGGATCGAGGCACCACGCGAGGTCCCAGTGGTGCGCAGCGAGCTCCTGGCGGTGGTCGAGGCAGCCAACCGGCAGGCCGCCGGGACACGCACCCAGGTCCTGGAGCGATTGAAGCGGGTCTTCACCAGCACGAGTCGATCCTAGCGGCTGCCTTCCTGACCCAGGACAACCTCGCTGTCGAACCAGCCCCGCAGTGCGTCTCGTCGCTGATCGAAAGACTGTTGAACGAGGCTCGCACGAGGTGAGCCGGAACCGGTCAGCTCGGTTCGGATCCGCCTTCATCCAGACGACCGGCGAAGCGCAGCCCCGCATCCAGTAGGAAACTCGGATCGGAGCTCGCTCGGCCATCTCGCTCACGACCGAGCGGCCTGGTCGGCTGGCAGTGGTGAGGAAGCGGCCACTGTCCGACATATCGTGCGACCGGAAGACCCCTCCGTCCGTTCTTTTCATTAGCGCGAGTTCAGGGGAACCGGTGATGACCAGGGAAAGCGTTTCTTCGAGTGGCTGGTTGGGGTGATGAGTCGAGCCTCAGCGAGCAGAGAGGCGGGGACCGGTGAGGCCATGGAGGCTTCTTCTCGAGGAATGGCCGAAGGAGTGGATCGGGTTCGTCAGCGAGCTTCCCGGATGCAGCGTGAAGGGGAGAAACCGCGACGAGGTCCTGGCACGGGCGCCGGAAGCGATCGCCATGCACCTGGCCTGGCTGGACGCTCATGACCTTCCGCGGCCGGAAGGAAGCGGCCCCGAGGTACGAGTAGCCGAGGAGATGGCTGCCACAGCACAGGGCGTGGGGCCACTCTTCCACGATGACCGGCAGCCGATGCGCCTCGAGGAAATCGAGGCGGTCCATCGTGTCGGCAGTGCGGCGGTGGCTGATCTCCTGGCGCTCTGGGAGCGTGCGAGCGAGTGGGAGCGACGAACCAGGTCCGCTCGTCAGGCGGGCTGGACACCATCGGAGATCCTCCGGCATGTCGCAGAATCGGATCGCTGGTACGCCGCGCGCCTCTCGCCCGATGTCTCGGGGATGGCGCTTCCCGACGATCCAGCCGAGGCGATCCGGCGAGCGGACCGGGCGTTCATCGGGGTGGTGCGCGCCTGGTGGAGCGTTTGGGGCGAGACGGTCGTCGAGCGAGAAGGCGAACAGTGGACGGTGCGCAAAGTCCTGCGCCGCCGGACTGCGCACCTGCGCGAGCACGCGCAGCAACTCGCTCAATGGCTCGGGGAATGACCGATGACTCGGGACACCAGCTGGGACCTGCCTCATTCGACCGGAGACAGCCATCCCTGCTGGTTGGTTCGCGTCAGCAGAACAGGCGCCAGGTGGCCGGATCGCGCCCAGCTGCAGCATAGTCGAAGTCGCTGGCGAAGGATTGGAGACAGGCCGAGCCAGCGAGGACGCGCAGGGCGACGTAGCGCGAGAGTGCGGTGATGGGGCGATCGGGGTCGCGGAGTTCCTCGAGCGTGAAGAAGCGGGCCTCGTCGATTTCCTGGCCATCGGGGCTCGGCTCGCCGGCTGACCAGTCGAGGAGGAACATCACATAGGTATCGGAACGCGGTCCGTCGCAGCGAGTGCGGACGCCGACGATACCGCGGACGATCGCACGGATACCGGTCTCTTCGGCGATCTCGCGGAGAACGGCCTGGTCGAGCGTCTCACCGGGCTCGACCAGGCCACCGGGAAAGAGATAGGTTCCCTGGGCTGGGCCATAGCGCTGGCGAACCAGGAGAATGGAACCGGCACGGCGAACGATTCCACCGACCGCGATGACGTGGGCGTACTGACTGGTCATCGGCGCTTCCCTCCTCGTGGCCCAGCAGACCGGAGCGGAGCCGCTCACTCAGTATGGTGGCTGGACAGGTGATCCGGCGCAAGAGCAGGGTCGTGGGGAAGCACGAGTCAGCGCGGCGGTAACCAGCGGGCAGGGAATCGCTGGCACCAGGCCACAGGCACGCATGGTAACGGAGGCGGACGAGCTGCTCACGGCTGAGGAACGAGATCGCGCGGGTTGTGGATTTTCCAGAAGCCATCCTCGTAGACGAGCCGGAACATGTAAGTGGAGATACGCGGGCCGAGACGCTGGACGACGATGACCGAAGCCTGGTCGCCGCGGATCTCGGGCGGATCGATCTGCAGGATCTCGATCCGTGGACCGAGTTCGGCAGCGATGCGCACCACCTCGGCGAACTCGTCGAACGATTCCCCCTGGTTGGTGGCGCGGGAGTGCATGAGCCAGGCTTCGCCAGCACGACCATGGTAGACAGCATCGAGATAGCGAGTCACGACGGCGCGGATCTCGTCCGCTGGATCGGCAAACGGCGTCGGCTGGGGAGTCGGGGCGGGTCGACTGCAGGCCAGCAAGCTCGTGACCATACAGAGGACGAGGATGAGACGACGCATCCGGCGGCCTCCCACGAGGATACACGGAGAAAGGATAGCGAGTCCCCTTGACGAGGTCAACGGATGCGTTTACAATGTCCTCAACAGCCCAGATGCGGTGTACGAGTACGGCGATCCGAGCGGAGCGAGGAGGATCCAGGATGGCCGCAACGTTGTCGCGTCGGCGTTTCCTCAAAGTCGGCGGAGCAGCGGCCGGAACGGCGGTCGGGGCGCTCGCTGGGCTCGGTGTGGATCTGCGGCCCAAACAGGTGCGCGCCCAACAGTTGCGCATCAAGGACGCGCAGGTCTACCCGAGTGTCTGCCCCTACTGTGCGGTCGGCTGCGGGACACTGGTGCACGTCGTGAACGGGCAGATCGTCAACATCGAAGGGAACCCGAAGAGTCCGGTCAACAAGGGAAACCTCTGCCCCAAGGGTGCAGCCACCTACCAGCTCCACGTCAACCCGAACCGCTTGACGAAGGTGCTGTATCGCAAGCCGTACGGCACGCAGTGGGAAGTCGTCGACCTCGACTGGGCGATGGACCGGGTCGCTGAGCTGGTAAAGAAGACGCGCGATGAGACGTTCGTCGAGACGCTGCCGAACGGTAAGCGCGTGATGCACACGACGGCGATCTTCTCCCTCGGTGGCGCGACGATCGACAACGAGTGGAACCACATTCACCAGAAGCTGATGCGCGGCCTGGGGATTGTCCGGATCGAGAACCAGGCGCGGATATGACACAGCTCGACCGTCCCCGGTCTGGGGACTCGGCTCGGACGCGGTGGCGCGACCAACCACGCGGGTGACTGCGTCAACTCCGATCTGATCGTCATCATGGGCTCGAACATGGCGGAGAACCACCCGGTGGCGTTCCGCTGGGTGGCGGAGGCGAAGCGGCGCGGAGCCAAGCTGATTCACGTCGATCCGCGCTTCACGCGCACGTCGGCGATGGCGGACCTCTATGTCCCGCTCCGCTCCGGGACGGATATCGCCTTCCTGGGCGGGCTCATCCGCTACATGATCGAGAACGAGAAGTATTTCAAGGACTACGTCGTCAATTACACGAACGCGGCGACGATCATCCGCGACGATTTCCAGGATACCGAAGACCTCGAAGGTGTCTTCTCCGGCCTCAAGGAAGCACCCCAGGGGACGAACCAGAAGTACGTGTACGACAATGCGACCTGGCAGTACAAGCGAACCGCGCCCTTCGACGCGGCCAAGGCACGCGAGGAAGCGATCAAAGCGGCGACCTTCGCCGAGATGATCCAGAAAATGGTGCCGCCGCCGGCCGAGAAGGACCCGACGCTGCAGCACCCGCAGACGGTGTTCCAGATCATGCGACGGCACTTCTCGCGCTACACACCGGAGATGGTGGAACAGATCTGCGGGACACCGAAGGAGCTGTTCCTCAAAGTCGCGGAGATGCTGGCCGAGAATTCCGGCCCCGAGCGCACCACGATGTTCGTTTACGCCATGGGCTGGACGCAGCACACGTACGGCGTGCAGAACATCGGTGCGGCAGCGCTCCTACAGCTCTTGCTCGGGAACGTCGGGCGGCCAGGTGGCGGGATCCTAGCGTTGCGCGGGCACGCCACGATCCAAGGCTCGACCGACGTGCCGACGCTCCACCACTCGATCCACGGCTACATGGCGCATCCGGACGCACGCCGACGCCATGACACGCTGCGGGACTATATCCTCACCGAGACGCGGCCGACCGGATACTGGGCGAACCTGCCGAAGTTCATGGTAAGCTACCTGAAGTCGATGTACGGGGATGCCGCCAAGCCGGAGAATGACTTCGGCTACGACTGGCACCCGAAGATCGCCGGGGACTACTCCTTCATGGCCAGCTTCCACGCGATGGCGAAGGGCGAGATCAAGGGTGCCTTCTTCTTCGGCCAGAACCCGGCGACCTCGATCAACGGCGGGCTGATCCGGCGGGCACTGGCCAATCTCGACTGGATGGTGGTGAAGGACAACTTCGAGATCGAGACAGCAGCCTTCTGGTACAAGTCGCCGGAAGTGGAGAGCGGCGAACTCAAGCCGGAGCAGATCAAGACGGAGGTCTTTCTCTTCCCGTCCGCGCAAGTGGGGGAGATCGAGGGAACCTTCACGAACACCCAGCGCTGGATCCAGTTCCACGAGAAGGCCGCCGATCCTCCCGGCGACTGTCGATCCGACGCCTGGTTCACGCACCAGCTGGCGCTGCGGCTCAAGAAGCTCTACGCCGACTCGACGCTGCCGCGCGACCAAGGCTTCAAGAACCTGACCTGGGACTTCGACTACGAACCGGGCAAGTATCCGACCAACACGCGGATCCAGGGCGAGCCGGACGTCATGAAGATCTGGCGGGAGATCAACGGGTTCAAGACCGACACCGGCGAGCTCCTCAAGGGGTTCGGTGAACTCAAGGACGACGGCTCGACCACCTGTGCGTCCTGGATCTACTGCGGGGCCTATCCGGAGGAAGGCAAGTTCCTGCCGGCCAACCGGAACCCGGATCCGGACGACAAGCCCGGCACGCATCTCGGCTGGGGTTATGCCTGGCCAGCCAACCGGCGCATCCTGTACAACCGGGCTTCGGCGGACCCGAACGGCAATCCCTGGTCAGAGCGCAAGAAGCTGATCTGGTGGGACGCTGGCCAAAAGAAGTGGGTCGGTTACGATGTCCCCGACTTTCCGGCGACCAAGGCGCCGGACACGCCGGCGAAGCCAGGCGCTGCCGGCATGGATGCGCACGACGGTAAGAGCCCGTTCATCCTGTTGCCAGACGGGAAGGGCTGGCTCTTCGTGCCGACCGGGCTGCAGGACGGACCACTCCCGACGCACTACGAGCCGATGGAGTCGCCGGTGCCCAACCTGCTCTACCCGAAGTGGCAGACCAACCCGATCGCCAAGATCTACGAGCACGAGCGGAACCAGCTGGCTGCAGTCGGCGACCCGCAGTTCCCGATCGTGCTGACGACCTACCGCCTGACGGAGCACCACCTCTCCGGGGCCATGAGCCGCTGGCTGCCCTGGCTGGCCGAGCTGCAGCCGGAGCTATTCGTGGAGATCAGTCCGGAACTGGCGCAGGAGAAGGGGATCCAGAACCTCGATTGGGTGCGGATCACCTCGAAGCGCGGCTCGATCGTGGCCAAGGCGCTGGTGACACCACGCTTGCGGCCGCTCACGGTCAACGGCAAGACCGTGCACCAGATCGGCATGCCGTGGCACTGGGGCTTTATGGGTCTGTCCACCGGCGACGTGGTCAACGACTTGACCTCGTGGGTCGCTGACCCGAACGTGATGATCCACGAAGCCAAAGCACTGTTGGTCAACGTCGAGAAGGCGAAGTAGTGGGGAACGGAGGAGTCCTCAGGGTGACTCGGCTGAGTCACCCTGGGGAGTTCCCTGAGGGAGACGAGCCATGGCGCAAGCGATGGGTTTCTTCACTGATACCTCGGTCTGCATCGGGTGCAAGGCCTGCGAGGTGGCCTGCAAGGCGTGGAACCAGCTCCCGGCCCGCAACGGCGGCAAGGTGCAACTCAGCGGCCAGTCCTACGACAACACCGTGTCCTTGAGCGGCATCCAATGGCGGCACGTCAAGTTCATCGAGCAGTTCAGCCCCGATCGCTCGACTGGCCGCTGGCTGATGATGAGCGACGTGTGCAAGCACTGCGTGCGGGCTGCCTGCTTGGAGGCCTGCCCGACCGGCGCCATCATTCGCACCGAGTTCGATACGGTCGTCATCCAGCAGGACGTCTGCAACGGCTGCCGGGCATGCATCTCGGCGTGTCCGTTCGGCGTGATCGAGATCAACCCGGAAACCAACACGGCGATGAAGTGCACGCTGTGCTACGACCGGTTGCAAGCCGGCATGGTTCCAGCCTGCGCGCAGGCCTGCCCGACGCAGTCGATCCAGTTCGGGCCGATCGACGAACTCAAGCAACGGGCACAACAGCGGCTCGAGCAGCTCCACGCGCAGGGGGTCACGCAAGCGCGCCTGTACGGGCACGACGAGTCGATCCTCGGTGGGCTCAACAGCTTCTACCTACTGCTCGACGAGCCGGAGACGTACGGCTTGCCGAAGAATCCGAAGCTACCGTCCACCAATACGCCAGTGGCAGCCGGACTCTCCACCGCCAGCGCGGTGGTACTCGGTTTGCTCGGGCTCGTCAGCCTACGCAAGCGCCGGATGGAGGAACTGGCGAGCGCTGCCCGCGAGCCGGAGAGCGATGAGTGAGGGGAGGGACAGCGATGCCGGACACCTTTTATTCGGTCTCGCCCCACTGGGGCTGGTACGCGGTCGTCGAGTTCTTCGTCGCCGGGCTGGCCGGAACGGCAGCGGGTATCGCGGCTCTCCTCTGGCTGTTCGGTCGCGCTTCCGATCGCATCGTCGCGCGCTGGGGCTTCGCGATCGCAACGGTCGGGAGCATCCTGAGCGGACTCTTGCTCATCTTGGACCTCAAGCGACCTGATCGCTTTTGGCATATGCTGCTGTTCTCGGAGACGTTCCTTCCGACGTTCCTCAAGTGGTGGTCGGTCATGGCGCTCGGTGCCTGGTCACTCTTCGTCTTCGGTGGAGCGTCGTTTCTCGCACTCGTGGGGAGTCTTGCCGTCGAGGGACGGCTGCCGGCATCGCTCCGTTTTTTGGGACGAGGTATTCTGGGCACCATCATCGTCGTGGGCTCGGGGCTCGCTGGGACGTTCTACGCTGGCTACAAGGGTGTCCTCCTGAATTCGACCAACCGTCCGCTGTGGGGAGACACTGCCTGGCTCGGCGCGCTCTTCTTCGCGTCCGGTATGGCATCGGCGGCAGTCGTGCTGCTCCTTCTGGCCCAACGCTCCTCGCCGTCCACGGTCCCCACGCTTCGCCAGCTGCTGCTGGGAGCGCTCGGTGTCAGCATCGTCGCCGTCGTTGCCATGCTGGCGACCATGCCGACGCGCGTCACTGAGCTCACGCTCGGTAACGTCTACGGTGTGTTGCTCGCTCTCGCGGTCGCTTTGGGGATGATCGTGCCAGCCGTCGTCGCCTGGCGGCCACAGCTGGTCGGGCGCCTCGCTCTCCCAACGCTAGCCGTTCTGGTGCTGGCTGGTGCCTTCGTGCTGCGTGCGGCACTGCTGCTCTCCGCGGAGGCAGTGTGAGATGTCGAGCAGCGCAACACTGCGACAGCTGAGTCGATTGGCCGCCCGTGGCTTGGTGGTCCTGCTGATCCTCGTCGCGTTGGGCGCCTGCAGTCCAGAGGCATCGCGGACGCGTGGCGGCGGTCCCGGCGGCGATATCGGGAACCGCGCAACTGAAGTGCAGCTCCATCCGGGCGGACCGAAGATCATTTACTACAACACGCCGAAAGAAGGAGCAGCGAGCCAGCTTGCCGGGATGCCGGTCGAATGACTGCGGTCATCGACAAGCTGGAGCAGCTGGCGGAGCGAGACGCCGTGCTCGCTCCGCTGGCCCGTTCCTATGCCGCAGCGCTCCGCCTCCTGACCAGCCCGACCGGAACAGCGATCGCTGTCTTCCTCGACCCAGCTGACCGGCTGGCGAGCGGGGCAATTCCGCTCCTGCACGGTCGCACGATCGCCACTGATCTCGGCGCGCTCCGCCAGTTGGCTGCTGACACGACCGCCATCTTCGTGCGCAGCGGTGTTCCCGAAGCGGACACACTGCTCGACGCGGTCGCGAGCGACAGGCTCCCACCCCTCGATCTCGTGCGAGCTACCCTGTGCGCTGACCAAGAGAACCTTCAGCGACTCGCACTGGCTACACAGACGTCCAATCAACTCGTCGCCGTGCTCGGCAGCGTGCTTGTGATCCCGATCGCAGCAGCGCTGGTTCGGAACAGTGCCGCAGCGTCGCCGACGAGATGGCAGGCTGGCTACTGCCCAGTCTGCGCTTCCTGGCCGACGCTGGCCGAACTGCGTGGGCTGGAACGCGAGCGCTGGCTCCGCTGCGGTCGCTGCGGGAGCGGCTGGCGCTTCCCACACCAGGAATGCCCCTTCTGCGGCAACAGCGACCACCGGCGCCTCGGCTACTTCGCCGAGGAGGGCAAACAGGACTCGCAGCGCGTCGAGGTCTGCCAGGCATGCCGTGGCTACGTCAAGACGTTCGCGACGCTCGGTCCCTGGAGTCAGGGGGAAGTCCTCTGGCACGATTTGACCACGGTGGAGCTCGATCTGGTCGCGGCCGAGCGGGACTACCGTCGGCCCGAGGGGCTCGGCTATCCGCTCGCCGTGCAGATCGTGGCGCGCGAACTGGCCGCCTAGGAGTTGACCATGCGACCAGCCTATGCCCCGAACGCACTCGTGCGCCCAGCTGTCTTTTGCCGCGCGCTGCTCGATGCACTCGACGCCAGCGCGGGGCGGCGCAAGCGCCGCAAGCGCGACCAGACCCCCGATGCTCTCGGCCAAGAACTCAAGCGGTGGATCCTGGAGCAAGCGATCGCGGCCGACCCCGAGCCGGACGCATTCGAAGCGTGGCTGCTCGACCTGGTCCTGCGCACGCCAGGAAGCGGTGGACTCCGCGCCATGTGCCAGGAGGTCTTCATGGAGTACCAGTTGGCGCAGCACGATCCCGACTTCCGCGCCTGGCTCGCGCCCGGCGCGCCGAGCGCCGATAAGCCGCTGAGCTGAGGAGCAGAGCCTGCGACGCACCCGGCCGCGCTCGCGGCCAGAACCGACCGCCGCTTCACTTGCGAGGCTCTACCGTCAACTTCGCGATCCCGCACCGTCGTATCGTCGGCAAGGCACGCCCTGCCCACGCTCGGTGCAGAGCGTGCCTGCCGACGGTTGGGGGCCAGACGCCATCACAAGAAGAGAAGACCAGCCACGATGCTGACCGCTGCCACGACGATCACCATGAGAGCCGGAACACGCCAATCGCGCAAGGCTGCCCCATAGATGAGCACGCTCGGCAGGCTGACCGCTGGCAGCGCCAGGAGCAGCGCAGCAGCCGGACCGGTCATCCCTTGCTGGATGAGCGGGGCGGCGATCGCCAGCTCGGTCCAGGTCGGGATCATGAAGAGGACACCGACCAGCGTAGCGAAGAGCACCGTGCCGACCGTGTTGCCACCACCCAGTGCCGTCAGGATCGGCGCAGCCCAGCCGACCACGGCTGCCGCGATGAAGAGCATGGGAATCGCCACGCGAGCGATCACCCAGGTCGTGCGGAGCCAGGCTGCAATCAATTCCGTCGGCGTGTCGATTCGGCGCCCAGCAAGATGCCGTTCGAACGCGAAGAAACTGGTCAGGCGCTCCAGCCAGCGGATACCTCGACCAGCAGTCCCCGCCTCGACGAGCACTGGTGGGCGACGCCGCACTGCGAGCGCGACCAGCCAGGTACCGAAGACCGCGAGCGCGATACCACCGACGATGCGGAGGAGGGCGAAGTCAGCTGGAAGAAGCGCTGTCGCCAGAAAGAGGGTGGTCACGTTGAGGAGCGGGGCAGCGACGACGAAAGCGAGGGACGACTCGAGCGAGGCGCCACCGCGATAGAGGCTCGCACCGAGCGGGCCGGCGCAACAGGAGCAGAAGGGATAGGCGAGGGCACTGGCACTGCCCAAGACGTGCGCGCGGAAGCCGCGCAGCTCGTACACCCGCTGCAGGCGCGGGCTAGCGCAGAGCAGCACGAGGAACAAGGCACCGAGCAGGATACCGAGCGTCGTGGCGTGCCAGACGACGAGCAGGAAGTTCGCTGCCTCACCGATCGGCCGGAGCCAGGTGGGCAGGGCATCGAGCGCGAACGTTTTGGCGATTCCCGCCTTCCCGGCCGAGGCGACCCGCTCAGCTTGGACGATCCGGTACACGAAGAGATCAACGACCAACATGGCCATCAGCAGGCCAGCGAGCACGTTCCGGGCCACACGGAGCCCACTCGGATCCCCGAACTGCTGCTCCGCTCCACGCATGACCCGATAGGCAGCGATGGCTGACACCAGCGCGATGGCGAGCACGAGGAGATGCCACGGCGTGTACTGGAGAAAGGCGGAAGGTGCACCGAGTTTCCGGTACACTGCAGGCTCCAGCAGAAATGCTCGCCGCATGTCGACGACGGTCGCGAGGACGACGGCGAGGCCCGCGACGAAGAGACCGAGCGACAGGACGAAGGTGGTAACGCGACCCTGCGAACGTGCAGCCCCGAGCGGGGAGACCGCACCACTCATCCGTATCCCCCATTCACGGAACGTGCGCAGGACGATATCGTCCTTTGCACAACCGACTCGCTTTGCCGCTTCTCGATCTGGAGAATCAGGGGCGACCGCACCGGTCGCTAGGGGGTCGATCAGGGGCCACGCGGCACGCTCGGCCCGCCATCCTGGGCGAGGAGCCAAGCGCGTCCTGGGGTCCGATAGCGGTTCCCGCCGTGCTCTTGCATCGTCGCTCGTACGAAAATCATCACCGAACGGTTGCGGAAAGCGTAACCGACCTTTCTCCCGCATGTCAAGAGCGGACGACGCACACTTCTCCCGAGAGCAGTCAGCTCGCATGAGCCGCTGCACAGACCACCGACACCGGTGGAGAAGTTGACGAACGTCTTGGGTTCCGCCCCGGAAAGTGCGCTCAGATAGGCCGCTTTCGCTGCCCCAGCTCGTACGAGGACAACCGAGCCAGCGGACCAGGCCTGCCACGCAATCGATCGCGCATCGCTGAGAGGAAGCCAGGAGAGGTGGCGACGCACGATGACACGTCCCAGCATGCAGCAGGCACCCCGGCAGCGTGGCACTGGTTCACCCCGCCGCAGGCACCTCGCTCACTGCACCGAACCATGCGTGTCAGGTGCTGCATGTGACAGTGATCCCAGTCTCGGCCTGTGCGAGCACGCGCCGGCAGTGATCGGATAGTCTCGATCGGTCCCGCCTTGGACGGAGCAGAACAGTACCACGCTCGCTCGCATCAGGATCCGGTATTTCGGCCCCAGGACAGCAGACCTGGCCACGATCAACAGAGGCGAAGAGGGGCGGCAGTGCAGCTGGAGTCGCCGCACCGCCGCACCAGCGATGAAGCGCCGGTGACAGCGCTCGGGGGCAGTCTCGGCACACGCGAGAGCGAGCGGTCAATCCGGAAGACGAACTCGTCGAGCGGTGCAGCGCATTCTGCGATCCGCTTCTGATCTGGGAAACCACGGAAGCCGGGACTGCTCCAGCCAGGGTTCGAGCAGTCGGGCCGCTGCCGACGCCCACCGCGTGCCGGGTACTACCAGTTGGCAAGACCGTGCGTAACCAACGCGCTCGATCGGTGATCCCGATCGCAAGAGGGATGGCACAGGCAGTGCGGAAAGCGCCGCAGGTCGATCACCAGCCGCATGCCATGCGCCTGGAGCAGCTCCAGGAACTCGGGGAAGGATCGATTGGAACGACCGACCACGAAGACCAGCCCGGTCCACTCGCCAGACATCAGCGATCGACTGGTGTCAGAGCACGCGCACGATGTAGTGGCACGGCCAAACTTTCCGATCAGGTTCTGCAGGAAGAGCCCAGCCGGCTCGCTCGCTTCCACTGGGCGACGTATCTCCCACCTCTCTCGATTCCCTGATATGGAGCAGCCAGCAGCACGAGAAAACCGCTATCAGATAGCGACCGGGCGCAGGATGCGTCCGACCCGCTGGTGGCAGAACGACAGCACAGCCTGTCAGAACGAGCAGACGGGGCTCGAGGCTCGGCGTCGCGTCGTCTCCCTCTCGTGGCGGCTCACGCACGTGTCGACCGGAGCCGGGAGACGCTGTTGCAGAAGAGCGTCTCCTGATCCGCGGTTCGCACAGCTTCTCGAGAAAAAGGGCGCGCCCCACGATCCAATCGCTCCGCAGGCGCCGCGATGGCGAAATGCGAGTACGCCAGGTTTCGGAGTCGGAGCAGCCTGAACCGCGACATCGTGACGCTCGAGTTGTCGCTCGAGCCATCCGAGCACCTCACGACATTCTTCTGAGGTGCCGATCGATCTGGAGGAAGCATCGCCATTCTTTTGACGGGAAGTCCGGTGCGTCTCACAGAGCAGCCCCTCAGTGGGGTGTCAGTCGATCAGTCGCGGCGCATCGAGCCCTCACGCTGGTAGAGGCAGAAGCAGTCACGTCCACGTTGGCCGATTCGCACCGAAGAATACCCAGAACGCTCGCCAGTTCGTCCCGCACTCGGAGCAGGCCACACCGTCCGACGAGCTCCTCGAGGCCCTGAGCGATCTCGTGACAGTAGTCGCGCATCTCGACGATCACTGGCTGAGGCAATGCTCACGAACCCAGCTTGACGGTGTCCGCGCGTCGACTGCCCGCGCGAGCCAAGCAGGCCAGCGAGGCGCAACGATTACCGAGCCCGCGTGAGCACGATTCGCCAGTCACTGGAGGATCACCGCTCTTTTACCAGTCCGTCCGAAGGTCAGGCCGGCAGTCGGGACACGTCCGGCGCACCGAAGTGTTCTCCCCAAGACCGCTCGCCGACCGGACGTTCGCAACGAGCAGGGGAGCGCGCCCATTCTCCCGCTCCCTACTCTTCGCGCTCATCGCATGTCCAGGATGGAGCTTTCCAACCCCATCACTTCCGCAGACGGGGATCCGGAACGCACCCTGCGCCGGTCGTACGGGCACGGCAGTGATGAACCTGACCGCTCGCTCCCAGTCAGCATGCAGAGCGAGATGCTCGTTCGAAGGAGACCCCCCATCGGGCAGCGCAAATCAGCGGTCCAGCGGTCAGCAGCCTGATGCGACTGCGGCGACAGAGCGCAAGACGAGGCAGGCGCTCTCCATACCTTGGGAAGACAGGGCTCATTCGTGCTGGTGGCCACGCTGTGTGGCTCATACCCAGTGTACTCTCGTCGCCTTCCGCGAGCTGCTTCACGCTCATCCCTGTGCGGATCCCTGGACTTTCCGCGCGGCTTCCTCGACTGCGGCCAGGATGCGGAGATAGGAGCCGCAGCGGCAGAGGTTCCCCGCCAGGTACTGGGCGATCTCGGTGCGCGTCGGGTGCGGGTTCTCAGCCAGCAGCGCAACCGTGGTCAGGATCATGCCAGGCGTACAGTAGCTGCATTGGAAGGCTTGCTTCTCCAGAAAAGCCTCTTGTACTGGATGCAATGCTCCATCGGGTCCGGTCAATCCCTCGAGCGTGGTGATCGACCAGCCATCGGCGAGCGCTGACAAAACCAGGCAACTCGAAGTCGGCTTTCCCTCGACGAGAATCGTACAGGCACCGCAAATGCCGATCCCGCACGTCTCGCGAACGCTCGTCAGCCCGCAGCGGTCGCGCAAGGTCTCGAGTAATGTCTCGTCGCAGCGCACACGAAGCTGGCGCTGCTCGCCATTGACGAGGAGCGTGATCGCCTGCTCCATCAGCTTGCTCCTTCGCGTTGCGACCGCAGGGCAGCGAGAACGCGCTCCGGCGTGAGCGGAAGCTCGACGAGGCGCGCACCGGTCGCCCGCGCGACGGCATTGCCGATCGCTGCTGGAATCGGCGGTACCGCCGTCTCTCCCACGCCGTGAATCTCGGCACCCGGGCATTCCAACAGGTCGTGCGTCAACTCTTCCGGAAGATCGAGCATGGAGGGAATGAGATAGTCCGAGAGGTTCGCCGTCAGTGGCTGCCCCTGGTCGTACACCAGCGCTTCGAAGAGCGCGCTCCCCAGACCCATGATCATGCTTCCCTCGTTCTGCAACGCTGCCGTGAACGCGTTGACCACTTTCCCCGCATAGACAGCCGCATGCAGGCGAAGCACCCGCACCTGTCCGGTCGCCAGATCGACTTCGACCTCAGCTCCAGCCGCGCCTTGGTGCCAGTGGGAGGAGGCGATGCCGTGGCCCGTCTCGTCCAGCCCGCCCTCGTTGCGGAACTCACCGTGCTCGACGAGTTCCTCGACGCCGCTCGTCGCTACCAGTTCACCCCAGCTGATCGCGCGCTCGGGCACCCCACGCACGCGCACGGCGCCGGGGACGAGTTCGAGATCATCCGGCGCAGCTTCCAGCTGATCGGCTGCCAGCTGTCGCAGCCGGTCGGCCAGCCGCTGCGCGGCCTGCTGTACCGCCATCCCCATCATGTATGTCGAACGACTGGACGTCGTGCGGTTATCGAACGGCGTCCGGTCGGTATCGGGATCGATGACTCGAACAGCGGTATACGGGAGAGCGAGTGGTTCGGCAGCGAGTTGCGCCAGAACCGTCCGTGCCCCCTGGCCGAGTTCGACGGTCGAAGAGTAGACGGTGACGCATCCGGAGCGGTCGAGGCCGACGCGGGCTTCCGAGCGACTCGGCGTCGTCATTCCTTTCATCACCACCGCCAGACCCTTGGCACGCACGCGCCCCTCCGGCAGCACGACCGCTTCAGGCTGCCAGGCGATCGCGCGGGCAGCTGCTTCCAGGCACTCCTGGAAATGGACGTCGTGCAGCGTCTCTCCGGTCGCGAACTGGTCGCCGTCATGGAGGAGGTTGCGGAGACGGAACTCCAAAGGATCGAGACCGAGCGCATCGGCTGCGATATCCATCATCCGCTCGGAGGCCCAGACGATCTCGGTGACGGCATAACCGCGGAAGGCACCAGCCGGTGGAAGGTTGGTATAAACACAGTACGAGTCGACCGCCACGTGAGGAATCCGATAGGGTCCGACACTGCCGAACCCGCCCTTGCGAGCCACATCCGGTCCGCAGTCGGCGTAGGCACCCGTGTTCCAGTACGCCTGGACCTGTTTCGCCAGGATGCGGCCATCGCGAGTGAGACCGAGGCGAATGGTGACCACCGTCGCATGCCGGGTAAGGGTGACGAACTCCTCGTAACGGTCGAGCACCAGCTTGACCGGACGGCCAGTGAGGGCAGCCAGAAGAGCGACCTGTGGCTCGATGCGCGGAAAGACTTTACAGCCGAAGGATCCGCCCATCGGTGGGACGATGATCCGGACCCGCTCCGGGGGAATGCCGAAGAGTTGAGCGAGGATCTGCCGCGTATTGAAGGGAGTCTGCGTCCCACTCCACACGGTGAGGTGGCCGTCCTCCCAGACAGCGAGGGCAGCATGAGGTTCCATAGCCACGTGCTGGGCAGCCGGGGTGCGGAAGGTTTCTTCCAGCACGAGATCGGCCTCAGCGAAGCCGCGCGCGACGTCGCCGGTGGAGAGGCGGAAGTGGTTGCAGCAGTTGGTACCGAAGAGCGGACGCAGACCGAAGTAGACAGCGTGACCACGATGCGGCTCCTCGGGACGAAGCTCGTGGACGAGCGGTGCACCGGGCTGCATCGCCTCGATGGGATCGAACACTGCCGGCAGCGGCTCGTACTCGACGGCGACGCGGGCGGCTGCCTCGCGTGCAGCGTGTGGATTCTCAGCGGCGACGAGCGCGACCATGTCCCCGACGTAGCGCACCCGGTCGATAGCCAACACCGGCTGGTCTTCGATCTGGGGACCGTAGACCGGCCGTAGGTTAGGGATCCGGGCGAAATCGGCCGCTGTGACCACCGCGACGACTCCAGGAACCTCCCACGCCGCACGGGTGTCGATGTGGCGGATGCGCCCATGCGGAACAGTGCTGCGCACGAGTGCAGCATGCAGCATGCCGGGGAGCGCGACATCCTGCGAGAAGCGGAGACGCCCAGTCACCCGCTCCACGGCATCGATCATCGGGACAGCCTGTCCAACGCTCATCGCAAAGCCCTCACAGCTTCCAGTCGTTACCTCGCCGGGTCACGGGTCGGTTGCGTTCATCGCAGCAGCCCCTCACCGGTAAGCGGCCATCATCGCTGCCACCCGGAAAGAAGGCATGTCCGCGCCGCTCTGCCTCCGACGCACCCAGCGACGGACGGGAGGCGACAGTCGTAAGGCCCAGCGCACTGGACTCGCCTCCGGTCGAGGTGACCGTAACGCTCCCAGCAACGCAAATCCCGCACGCCGACCCGCGCGCCATCAGGCCGTACCCCGCACTCGAGCGGGGTAGAAAAGCCGAGACGCATCTGCACCGCAAGAGACCCGCACACCCGGCTCCAGACGCCTCGCCGCACCTCCTCGTCGCAGCGCTCTTCAGGTGGCGCTCTGCGCCCGACGTGCGCCTACTCGAGAATCTCGACCACACCGGCCGAGCCGTTGACGCGGATGCGCTGCCCGGTCCGGATGACCTGCGTGGCAACCCCCGTCCCGACGACCGCTGGGATGCCGAACTCCCGCGAGACGACGGCAGGGTGCGAGAGCTGCCCACCGGAATCGGTCACCAGGCCAGCGATCTTGGTGAAGGCGATGACCCACGCCGGGTTGGTCATGCGGCAGACCAGGATCTCGCCCCCTTTGAGCGCATCGACGTCCTCCAGCGTGCGGGCGACGAAGGCGGTTCCCTCCACCACCCCAGCCGAGGCCGGGATCCCCTCGACCCGCTGGCTCACCTGGCGCGGCTGGAGCGAGTCGAAGAACCGCTGCGGGTACCCCCAGAGCGTCTTGTACGGCTCCTGGAAGAGCGCCCATTCGCTGGCAGTGCCGACCCAATCGCGCGGACGCACGGCCATGGCACGCTCGCGGGCAGCTCGTCGCTCGCGGACCAACTCCTTGGCATTGGGCAGGTTGGAGGGCTCCGCCGCCAGGACACGCAGCTCGTGATAGCGCAGGAAGAGCACGTCATCCGGTTGATCGAGAAGCTCGGCCTCCACCAGGCGCCGGCCGATCGCCAGGAGCACGTAGCGCAGGCGCGCAAACGTCCCCTGGTCGATAAAGAAGTGGTGATCGGGTGTGAGCGGCATCATCTGGAGCACGCGATGGAGCGCTGCCTCGACACGCTCGCGCCCCCGTGCGTCGTCTGGTGGGATCTTACTCAGGAGTTCCTGGATGGCCGCATCACGATCCTGGCGCAGGCGTTGGATCGCCTCCGGGTAGGAGTAGTCGGTCTGGAGATACCCCTGGATGGCCGCGATGATCGGTGCCGGGTTTTCGTACCAGGTCGGATAGACGTACTCGTGGCTGTAGAGAGCCTTGTGGCCGAACTCGCGCTTGTATTCGTCGAGCCAGCGCAGAAACTCGCGACCCTCCGCCGTCTTCTCCAGTTCGGCGAGAATCTCGGCCGGCGTTTCCTTGCTGAAGGCCTCCAGGAGCACCACGTTGCGCTTGACGCGCTCCTTGAGTTCCCACAGCCCGTGCACGGCATCCCAGTTGCGGTCGCTATCGGAGACCATGATGCGTTCGAGCAGCGTCGGATCGACGTCACCGATGACCTCGCGCACCGCAGCCTGGAAGTCGAGCGAGGCCTGGAACTGGGAGAGATTGAGAATCCAGTGAATACGCCAGTGGCGCTCCTGGATATCGATCGCGTCTTCCAGGAGCACCATCAGCTCGGGCAGCGTCGCCGTGTCGTAGGGGTAGGTATCGAGATACTCGAAGTTGCGCTCGATCTCCGGTCGCAGCCGCTTCTGCCACCACTCGAGACCTTTTTCCGCATAGACCGGCATGACCATGCTATAGTACGGGGCGAGTTCAGCTGCCTCCTTGGGATCACGCGGGACAACAGCTGTGAACAGATACCCGTTGATCAGCTTGGCCTTCCAGTCGCGGCCGAAGGGGGCTCCAAAGCGCCGATAGAGATAGGCACAGGTCGCCCACCAGCCGCCGAGTTCGAAGAACATCGGCGAGAGCGGATTCGGGCAGTGAAGATCGTCCCACTACCAGAAAAGCTGCTTTTCCTCCTCGTTCTCCCATTCGACCGGGAACGACTCGTCGCCGAAGAACGTCACCGGCAGCTGCACTTCAGGTCGCTGCGCCGCCATGGTTTCCCTCCTTCCTGTGGCTGCGGCCCACCATCACTCCGGCTCGATCAGGTCGTAGAACTCGGGGACGCGACTCTCCAGCATCGGCACGACGGTGTTGAGGATCTTCTCCTGAAAGTACGGCGTAGCCTTGTGCGCTTCGTAGTCCTCCCGACTCCGGTACTGCTCGTAGAGCAAGAATTTCCGGGGATCGTCTTGGGAACGATTGACATAGTAAACCAGACAACCAGGTTCTGCCCGCGAGAGGGTGACCATCTCTTCCAGGATGGCCGCGATCTCATCGGCCTTCCCTTCCTTGGCATAGTAGTGCGCCACGACCACGAACGGCATCGGAGCATCCTCCTTTTCGATCCATACCAGCGACTCAGCCTTCGACAGCACGCACGACGCGATTGCGCAGGATGCCGATCCCTTCGACTTCGAGCTCGACCACATCGCCCGGCTGGAGAGAACGCCCCAACTCGAGCCCGCACCCGTTGGTGACCGTGCCGGAGCCCCAGAGCTCGCCGGGATAGAGCGTCTCGCTCTGCGAGACATGCGCGATGAGCTGGGCGAAGCTGAAGTGCATACCGCGGCTCGAGCCTTCCGACCAGACTTCCCCGTTGACTCGAGCCACCATGCGCAAGTTCGTCACGTCCAACTCGTCCGGAGTGACGAGATAGGGCCCGATCGCGTTTCCCGTGTCGAAATCTTTCCCCTTACTCGGCCCCATTCCGATCGGCGCCTCGCGCATCTGCTGATCGCGCGCACTGAAGTCATTGAAGATGGTGAAACCAGCGATGTAGCGATGAGCTTCCTCGACGGGGATATCCTTGCCACGCCGGCCGATCACCATACCCAGCTCCAACTCGAAATCGAACTGTTGGGTATAGCGCGGCATCACGACATCGGCATCGGGGCCGACTACGGTGTCCGGATCCCCTTTGTAGTAGGCCGGCACCTCGTACCAGGCAGGTGGAATCTCGCCACCCCGGCCGAGTGCACGACTGGCATTCCGCATGTGGCCCTCGAAGGTTAGAAAATCGCGGATGACGCGGGGGCGCGGCACGGGGGCGAGCAGTCGCACTTCCCCCAGCTGATAGCGTGTTCGCCGACCGAACGCTTCCTCGATGCGCAGGCCCTCCTCGAGAGCCTGGGCTGCGGCCTGCCAGCCCAGTTGACCGTGGCCGAGGAAAGCGACCATGTCGTCGGGAATGAGGAGAGCGGCGAGTCGCTCGGCCTCGCAGCCTGGATCGGTGCGGGCCAGATAGGCTGCATAAGCAGCCTGCAAGTCGACCAGCCAGCCCTCGGCCAGCGCTCCGATCCGACGCACCGGACCAGCCGGGCTCGGCACGGCAAAGGTAGCCAGCTTCATGCCTCCTCACTCCCTCCCGGATAGAGTCCAGCTCGTTGCGCTGCACGACGCAGAGCGCGGGCAACGAAAACGCGAACCATCTCGCGCCGATACCATGCGCTCGCCCGGAGATCGGAGACCGTCTCGACAGAGCGAGCGTACTCATCAGCAAGCGCTTCGAGGAGCGCGTCCTCGAACGGATGCCCTTGCGCGTGTTCTAAACTCTTGGGAAATCGCTGCGGGCGGTTCCCAGCAGCCCCGACCACGACCTCCAGCCGAGCGATGCGTCCGGCCGCATCGGGAACCACCAGCGCCGCGACACCGAGGGCCGGCCGATCCTCGTGCGAGCGCGTGCGGAATTTGAGATACGCCGCTCCCGAGCCTGGCGGCAACGGTGGTACGTAGACGGCAGTCACCAACTCGTCCGGCTCTCGCACTGTCTGGTAGGCATCCAGGATGAAGTCAGCGACGGGCACGAGAGGCGCCGGCCACGCACGCTCGCGAGCTCGAGTCTGGCCCCGAGTGCCGCGAGCACGGTCGGCGGATCAGAAGCGGGGTCAGCCTCGCAGAGGTTGCCGACCAGCGTCGCTTGCTCGCGCACGCGGACGTTCGCGACATCCGCGAGCGTTTCGGCGAGCACTGCCCAGTGCGTGCGGACGAGGGGAGAGCGTTCCACTGCTCGATGGGAGAGGCCGGCACCGATCACCAAACTGCCGTCTCCGGCGAGCGCGAGTTCCTGTAAGGGCGTCACGCGACGCAGCCTGACCAGCCAACGTGGCTGAATGAGGCCGCTCCGGAGCGTCAGCGTGACCCAGACGCCACCGGCGACGACAGTGGCTGCATCACCTGCTTCGGCGAGGAAGGAGAGTACCTCGTCCAGTGTCGCTGGAGCGATGACCGCGCAGTCAGCCATCGCACGACCTTTCGCGAGCGACCACGGTTGCCTCGACTGCTCTACCGGTGCGCTCTTCCAGGCGCGCCAGCGCGGCGGCTAGTAGGGGGCGTGCCAGCTCGCGCGCTCGCGGCAAACGGATCCGCTCCGCCATGTAACGGAAATGGCGAGCGACGAGCTCCGGCGTAAAACCACGCTCGCCACTCAGGCCGAAGGCGATGAACCGATCCACATTGACTTCGAGAAACGACAGGGAATCAGCGGCTTGGAGGAGATACGCTTCCGGCCAGCCACCCCACTCGTGCACGGCGACGAGATCACGGACCGCGCGAACCAGTGTCGGGTCCGCGCCTTGCTCCTCGAGCCAGGCGGCGACGATGCGGGCCGAGCGTTCCTGATGTTGCGCTTCGTAGGAACGATCGGGAATCCCGCGTCGAGTATCCATCACTGGCGAGTCCGGTCCGGGGAAATGGCGCTCCATGTCATGGGTGAGTGTCGCCAACCGGAGCGCCAGATCCGCCTGCGGAGCGAGCAGGAAGAGCCAGTCGAGTGCCCGGTAGAGATGCAGGGCGTTCCAGTAGGGTGGTGCGACCCAGCTGCGTGCCCGCTCGAGGAGTTCTCCATCACCAGACATCGGCTGCTCCTCTCCTCAGGCGAGCGTCGTGATCGGGCGACTCTGCAGGACAAAAAGCTCGCCGCCAGCGATGGCCCACTCGACGTCCTGCGGCACTCCGAAGAAGGCCTCGACCCGAACAGCCAAGTCGACGAGCGCCGCACGCTCGGCCTCGCTGAGCACCGGCAACCGCTGTTGTTCCTCGGGCACCGCGAGAGCGATGAGACCACCGGTTGCGCCCCGCCCCAGCATCTGCGTTTTGGGCGGGACGAAGCAACGCAGGAGGCGTCCGCTCCCACGCTCGATCTCGTAGTGGTCCGGCGTCACTTCTCCCGAGACGAGCGCCTCGCCGAAGCCCCACACCGCCTCGACGACCAGGACATCGGGCCGGCGCTGCACAGGATCGACAGTGAAGAGGACTCCAGCCTTCTCGGGCACCACGAGCTGCTGCACGACGACCGCGAAGGCAAGATCGTCGAGCGACCCCTTGCGGGCACGGTAGAAGAGCGCTCGTGGGCTGAAGAAGGAGGCCCAGCAGGCGCGGATACGCGCGAGCACGTCGTCCACACCGCGGACATCGAGGAACGTCTCTTGCTGCCCAGCGAAGGAGGCCTGCTGAGAATCCTCCGCGACCGCACTGGAACGGACCGCGACCGGAATCGCCTCGCCATGTCCGAGTTCGGCATAGGCGCCAGCGACGGCAGCATCGAGTTCCAGTGGAAGGGGCTGTGTGAGAATGAGCTCTTGGATGTCCGCTGCCACGTCCTCGAGCGCACGGCGCTCGGTGGGGTCGACGCGCTGGAGCAGCGCGCGAATGCGAGCGTCGATCCCGTTCTCGGCGAGAAAGGCAGCGAAAGCCGCGCTGGTCACCACGAAGCCCGGCGGGACCGGCAGATCAGCAGCGGCCAGGCGGGCGAGGCTTGCCCCCTTGCCACCAGCCTGGTGGACGTCGGTACAGGCCGGATCGTGGAACCAGCGGACGAGAGCAACAGTCGCCGCACGACTCATCGCTCCTACTCCTCGACGATGGCGACCGCGCGGACGGGTGCCGCCGTGGTGCCGACCCATTTGATGGGGAAGGCGGCGACCTTGAAACCGTACGGTCGCGGGATCTGGTCGAAGTTGGTCATGTTCTCGATGTGATAGTACTCGCGTTCGCGCATGACGAGATGCGCTTCCCAAAACTGCTTGCGCTCGAACATCGCCCAGACCGGTGGGTCGAACGTAATCGCATCGATCCCCATCACCTTGATGCCCTGGTCGATGAGCCAGAGCGTCGCTTCGCGAGTCATGCCACAGTGGTCGGTGAGATAGCGTTGCTCGTTCTGGTACGCTCCAGCCCCTGTCCAGATGAGGACGATATCGAGCGGCTTGAGGCGATACCCGATCTTGTCGAGAGCCTCGCGAATCTCCGCGGCAGTGATGCCGGAGCCCTTTTCCTTATGACGGAAGTCGAGGAGCACGCCATCGGCGTAACAGTACTCGAGCGGGATCCCTTCGGGGCCCGGCGCTTCGGCGACCAAATGCTTGCGGGCATCGATGTGTGTCCCCACGTGGTCGTTGAGTTCGAGCCGGTAACTCGCGGTGAGCCAGGTCGCACCGTACTGGGCGGCGCCGATCCGCTCGGCGAACTCTTCCCACGACTCGTGCATCTCGATCTTCGGTGGTGGAACACGGGGAAAGGTCATCATCTCGTTGTGCACCGGCATGGAAAGATCGATCAGCTTGACACCCACGAACGTGCTCCTTTCGTCAGGAACTCTGCTGTGGTTCCGGATCTTCACGCGACAAGGCTTCGTACACCCACCGACCCGGCTCCTCGATGTGGCGACGCATAGCAGCCTCGGCACGATCAGGATCGCGCGCACGCAGCGCTTCCAGGATCGGTTCGTGCCGCGCAGCGAGGCCTTCGATAGCCCGGCGGTGAATGGAAAACGTCAGAAAAGTGGTCGTCGCTAAACTCAAGCTGGTCCAAAACTGCTCGAGCAGGCGGTTTCCCGAGGCTTCGACGATGATGCGATGGAAGGCGATATCAGCCTCGATCGCCGTCGCTTCGTCGCCGAGTTCACTGGCTTCCCGCATGCGGTCGATCTGCTCTTCGAGGGCGAGCAGCTGCTCGGTGGTGATGCGCGTGGCAGCAGCGCGAGCCGCGACACCTTCGATCGCTGCTCGGATCGGATAGATCTGCACGAGTTCCTCGTGGGTGAACGCACGGACGCGCGTGCCGCGAAACGGTTCGCTGGTGACGAAGCCGAGGAGTTCGAGATCACGCAGTGCTTCGCGGACAGGGGTCTGGCTCACGCCGAGGTCCTGCGCGATCCGCGTTTCGATGATCCGGTCACCCGGCCTGAGCTGACCGCGCAGGATGGCATCGATGAGATACTCCTTGATTTCTTCGCGCAGCACTCGACGGACGATGGGGCGCGGGAGCGAGCGATCGGGCCGTGTGATCTGTCTCTGCGACATCAGCCGCCTCGCTGTTCTTTGAATATCGAGAATCGATTCTCCATGATCAGCTTACCCGTTTCGATACCTGCCGTCAAGCGCTGGCTGGGCGGAGCGCCTTGAAACGCTGCATCGTTTCCACCATGGCCCGCTCGGTCGGGAGCCGCTCGACACTGGACGCCCCGAAGAAGCCGACCACGCCACGCGTCCGCTCGAGCACGTAGGCCACGTCCTCCGGTTCGGCGATCGGACCGCCGTGACAAAGAACGATGACGTCCGGATTCACGGACTTCGCCGCATCGCACATCGCTTGCACACGCTCGACCGCTTCGTCGAGCGTCAAGGCTGTCCTGGCCCCGATCATTCCCTTGGTGGTGAGGCCGACATGCGGCACGATGATATCCGCTCCCGCCTCGGCCATGGCGCGCGCTTGGTCGGGATCGAACACGTACGGGGCAGTCAGCATGTCCAGTTCGTGCGCGAGGCGGATCATCTCGATCTCCAGATCGAACCCCATCCCCGTTTCCTCGAGGTTCTGTCGGAAGACCCCGTCGATGAGCCCGACGGTCGGGAAGTTCTGGACGCCGACGAAACCCATCTCCTTGAGCTGCCGCAAGAAGACCGGCATGAGGCGGAAAGGATCGGTTCCACAGACGCCAGCGAGGACGGGGGTATGGCGCACAACCGGCAACACTTCGGCCGCCATCTCGACGACGATCGCATTGGCATCACCGTATGGCATGAGTCCAGCCAGGGATCCCCGACCGGCCATGCGATAGCGGCCGGAGTTGTAGATGATGATGAGATCCGCTCCCCCTGCCTCGGCACACTTGGCGGACAAGCCGGTGCCAGCCCCTGCTCCGATGATCGGTCGCCCCTCGGCCAGGGTCTGCCGGAGCTTGGCGAGTGCTTCGGCGCGTGTCATCGGACGCCAGCTCATCTCACCCTCCTTTCCTGCTTCAGCTCGCCGCCTCGGCTGGCTGCTGAGCTCGGATCAGCTCATCGAGTCGGGCAGCCATTGCCCGGGCGAAGGCCGGATCGTTGATATCCGTGTCCCACTCGTGGACTTCGATATGTGGAGCGAGATTTGCTTCGAGTGCCTCGATGAGTGCCTGATCAGCTTCCGGATCGTAAAACGGTTTCCCCTCGACGTCGATGGCCGAGAAGCCACGCTTGGGGACACGCTCAGTCAGCGCATGACCGAAGAGTTCCGGGGGCGGATACCGAGAATGCCGGTATGGCCTCCGAAGAACGAGCGGTTCTGGTTGGCCAGCGCATACACGACCATACCGAGCGCCAGGGTGATCATCAGGAAGTAGATGCCGCTGGAGCGCACCGCGATGAGCCCGAAGAGGAACGCGACAACCGTGGCCAGGACTATGCCGCGCGGAGGACACCGAAGATCAACGTAAAACCGATCGCGACGACGAAGTACAGGGCCGCCAGCGTCAAGCCGTTCAGCGTTACCGTGACGAACTGCGGCCAGGTCATCCAGCACCTCGATCGTTCCGACCCGCTCGGCTCATCGCGTTGTCCGACGATCACTGATCTGCGATTATCGATTATCGTAGGAATCGGTGGGCGGCTTGTCAAGGGGGACTCGCCCTGGCTCGAATGGGTGGTGTCCACCAGGACCGAGTCGATCGCGACCGAGAGGAGTGAAGTGACGGAGAGACGATTCCGGAAGCGAAACCCGCGCGGCCTCGTCTCCCTCAGCGACGGTCATGCGTACCGGTCACCTGCTCTCCCTGGCGGCCGAACCCGCGAGATGGCTGATCCCGCCTCGTCCACGCTGGCCTTGGCGACTTCCGCCTGGTACGGGCAGTGGGTCACGCGGGAGAACCGACCGAGGGATCGCATCGCTCGCTTCCTGTCCGACCGGTCGCCACCAACCGGGTAAAACTGCGATGCTCAGAGAGGTGTAGGGTACGAGCGATGAGGAGGTTTCGCATGGTCGCTCTTCGGCGGATCCAGCATGTCTCGATCACCGCTCCGCTGGATGGTGCCGAGCGTGCACGCGCTTTTTATGGCGGTGTGCTGGGGCTCCGCGAGAAGCCGGTTCCCGAGACACTGGCTGGGCTCAATATCCTGCTCTGGTTCGATGTCGGGCCGAGCGAACTCCATATCGTCGCCGAGGACGACGAGACACGCGGTCGCTCCCGGCGACACGTCTGCTTCGAAGTGGACGATCTCGCGGCGGTACGTGCACGGCTCAGCGAGGCCGGGTACCAACCATACGATGCTGCTCCTATCCCGGGGCGACCTCGTTTCTTCTGCCGTGATCCCTTCGGGAATCTCTTGGAATTCATGGTCTTCGCCGAGGAAGGCAGCGAGCGCTGAAACCGGTTGCACAGGGTAGGGAAGCAATCTCTGCCCACCGCGCGATCGATGCGTCTCGGTGATCGCAGCCTGGACCGGGCACCGGGGCAGTTGGGTGCGAGCGAGGCAGCCTTGCCAGCGTCGTCGATGCGGCCCATACTCGACGGAGCAGTGCATCGTGGTGCCGGCCGACGGTGTCCGGTGCCGTGCGTTCGTCGGAGGAGGTGTAGGATGGATCTCGGGTTGCGTGGCAAGGTCGCGATGGTCGCTGCAGCGAGCCAGGGGCTCGGCAAAGCCGTTGCGCTCGGTTTCGCGCGCGAAGGTGCGAACCTCGCCATCTGCAGCCGGAATCGAGCGGCGCTCGAGGCAGTCGCGGAAGAGGCGCGCGCACACGGTGTCGACGTCCTGGCCATACCGGCCGATGTGACCCGAGCCGAAGACATCACCGCTTTCGTCGAACGCACGGTCGCTCACTTCGGCGGGGTCGATATCCTCGTGACCAACGCTGGTGGCCCACCCGCGGGAACGTTCCAGGACTTCCCCGACGACGCGCCGTGGCAGGCAGCTTTCGAGTTGACTCTGCTGAGTGCCGTGCGCCTGATCCGCGGCGTGCTCCCCTCGATGCGTGCTCGTGGTGGCGGATCGATCGTCGTGATGACGTCGTCGTCGATCAAGGTTCCGATCCCCAACCTGATCCTCTCCAACGTCTTCCGAGCTGGGGTCGCTGCCCTCGCCAAGACACTGGCCGAGGAGTTCGCACCGTACAACATCCGGGTCAACAACGTGCTGCCCGGACGCATCGCCACCGAACGCTTGCTCTATCTCGATCGCGTCACGGCCGAGCGCCTGGGGGTCGATCCAGAGACGGTTCGCCAGCGCGTGATCGCCACCATTCCGCTGGGACGCTACGGCGATCCGGAAGAGTTCGCCAACGCGGTCGTGTTTCTGGCCTCGGAGCGCGCCAGCTACATCACTGGAGCGTCGCTCCAGGTGGATGGGGGCTATATCAAGTGCATCTATTGAGCCAGACACAGGACACTCACGGATGCTCGGGGTACCGGAGGCTTGCCTGAGAAGGCGTCCCTGGGAGGCGAGCGCGCTCTCTTCTCGCGGATGGAGTGCCTCCGGTCGAGCGGCCGACTCCTCGAGCGGGCAGCTCGCCCAGCCTGAGGGTTCCGGCCTATCGGGGAACTGAACCGACACGCCTCGTGGGTGCAACGATCAGCCCAGGATGGGCGCCGACGCGATTTGCCGCGTTCGGTCGCTGCTCGCCGGACGAGATCTCGCACCGGCGTACCCATCGGAACGCTCGCCAGCTGCGCGCTTGCGGCACGGCACCGTCCAGCGGAGCGTTCGGCACGCGTCCATGACGCTCGTCCCGCGGACGAGTCGGACGAGCCGAAATCGGTATCGACTCCCCTCCTGACCGATCGCTCCTGGCGCTGACCAGCGCGCGACGGGGGGACTGCTGGGTCATCGGACCAGTGGGGCTCAAGCGAGGGGCCAGAGCGGCGAACGCCCCACCCCGGCCAGCGCCGCGACGAGGAGCGCTGCGGCGAGGGCTGCTCCCGTCACGAGCACCGACCAATCCAGCGCACGCATGCGGAGATCGGCGAAGTGCGGTCGGTTCCCGCGCCGACCGACTCCCCTGGCGGCGAGCGCCCAGCTGAGCTGCTGCGCCTGACGGAGGGTCGCGGCCAGAGCGACTGACAGGACGGGGAGCAGGGCACGCAGTCGGGCCATCCCGCGTTCGGGAATGATCCAGCCGCGGGTCTGCAAGGCTTCGGCAGCCGTCCAAAACGTCTGTGCGAAGACGGGAATGAAGCGCAAACCGATGGCGAGAGCGAGTCCCACGCTCAGGGGAAGCCCGAGCCGGACGAGGCTCTGCACGAAGGCACGCTCGTTCGTGGTCGCGAACCACGCGAGGGCGAGGAGAGCCAGCGCGACCACGCGCAGGGCGGCGCCGACTGCCCCCAACAGGCCCGGCAGGGTGATCACGAGCGGACCGACCTCGAGGAGGATCGGCGCGCCGGAACGATCGAAGAGCGGCCGCAATAACAACACGAGGACGAGGAGCGGGGCGAGGGCTCGCCAGACCGCGAGCGAGCGCGCGCGGTCGAACCCGCCTGCTCGCCACAGCACGAGGTGCAGGAACCCTGTCATGGCGAGCAAGAGGAGCGGACTCTGCCAGAGCAGCACCGGCAGCGCCAGCCCGAGGGCGAGCGCGAGCTTGACGCGCGGGTCGATCCGCGTCAGGAACGGGGGAGCGCCCGTCGCTCGCGCCGGACTCGCCTCGGTCATCGGGCCCTCCGCCCCGACAGCCGGGGTCTCGACGCTCCCCTGCGCGGTTCTCGCCGGCGCGTGGTTCCCAGCGTGTTCCAGTGCAGCGACCAGTTCCGCTGGTTCCAACGCTGGCGGCAAGCCGAGGACATGAGCGAGCGCGGTGACCGGCAACGGCACGAGACCGGCCCTGGCCAGCAGCTCCGCGTCACCCAGCACGGCGCGCGGGGTTCCACTGGCCCAGACGCGTCCACCGGAGAGAAGGACCACGCGGTGCGCACAGCGAGCGACGAAGCGGAGATCGTGACTGACGACGAGCGTGCTCTGGCCGTTCGCTGCTCGCTCGGCGAGCAGTCTGGCGAGACGATCGCGGCCGGCACGGTCGAGTGCGCTGGTCGGCTCGTCGAGCACGAGGAGTCGTGGCTGGCGAGCCAGCGCGGCAGCCAGGGCGGCGAGCTGGCGCTGGCTGCGGCTCAGGATCCAGTGTGGACGATCGGCGACGAGGGCGAGCCCGCACTGCTCGAGCACGGCTGCGGTCCGGGCAGCGACCGCCTCTGGTGCCGATCCGAGGGTTCGGAGCGTGAAGGCGACCTCGTCCCGTGGTGTGGTGCGAACCAGCTGGTGGTCAGGGTTCTGCGCCACATACCCGACGAAACGAGCGAGTTCACCGATCGAGAGCGTGCGGGTGTCCTGTCCAGCCACCAGGACCCGGCCACGCTCGGGTCGCAGCGCACCGATGACATGGCGGGCGAGCGTGGTCTTGCCCGATCCGTTGGGACCGACGAGCGCGACGATCTCTCCTGGAGCAACAGTGAGGTCGATGTCCTGGAGCACCAGCGGCCCATCGGTATAGCGGAAGCAGACGCGTTCCAGCTGGAGGACGGGCTCGGCCGAGGCATCCAGCGCCGCTCGACTCGGTTCGGTTGCCGAGCGAGCTGTGAGCCTGGTCGCATCCCGAGTCGCCTGCGTCAGCAATTCGTGGTGCGGCGAGCTCGCAGGCACGACCCGAGCGAGGAAGGCTCGAGCATCCTCGACCGTGCGGAAGACGGGCAACGGCGTGCTCCCGAGCACCGGCGCGAGCGCCACGGCCAGCAGCGCCAGCTGGGGCGGATCGATCCCGAACTCGCCGAGGCGATCAGGGTCGGCGAAGGCGACGTTCGCGGGAGCATCGAGCGCGAGGCGTCCACTGGCCAGCCCGAGCAGGCGCTCGACGAGCGGGAGCAAAAAATCAGCATCGCGCTCGGCCAGCACGATCGTCAGGCGGTATTCCGACTGGGCGGCCAGTTCGGCCAGTGCCCGTTGGATCTCCTGTTTGCCGAGCGGATCGAGCTGGGCTGCCGGCTGGTCGAGGACGAGGAGCGCTGGCTGGCGAGCGAGCGCCACGGCGATGGCCAGGCGCTGCTTTTGCCCCCCCGAGAGTTGATTCACGGGCCGGTCACGCAGCGCAGCCAGTCCGACGACGGCGAGCGCCCAGTCCACGCGCCGAGCCACTTCCTCCGGCGGGTCACCGCGGAGTTCCAGCGCGAACGCGACCTCCTCGGCGACGGAGAGACCGATCAGGTTCGCCTCGGGATCCTCGAAGACGATGCCGACGCGCTCGGCGAGCTCAGCGGGTGACACGCTCGTCGTCTCGCTACCGGCAACCTCGAGCCAACCGCGCACGACACCGCCGGTCTCGTGCGGCACGATACCAGCGAGCGCTCGGCACAGGGTGGTGAGCCCGCTACCGCTCGCCCCGACGAGGCCGACGAGCTGCCCGGCCGGGATCACGAAGGACAGGTCTTCGAGCGCTGGCCCGGCTGGGTCCGTGGACTCCAGGCTAGGGTAGCGATAGGTGAAGCGCTCGGCCCGAACAGCGGACGGGACGGAATCGGGATCAGTCAGCTGACATCCGTCGGCCAGCGAGTGCGGGTCACTCTGCATGCCAGCTCGATCCGATCAGCCGCTCGGCATGACTGTACCGGCTCACCGCGTAGCGGAACGTTTACGCTTCGCGGCGGAAACGGGCCGGCCGAAGCTGGGCCAGCACGACCGCATAGGTCCGACGGAAGAAGATCGTGAGCGCGATGCCGCCGATGGCACCGGTGGTCACCTGCCAGATATTGAAGGGGAGATTCGCCGTGGCCGTCGCCAACCCGATGCGCAGGACAGCGATCTCCCACAGGAAGTACCCGGCGACGATGATCACGCCGCCCAAGATCGTCGCGAGGACCATGCGCCAGAAGCCAGCTCGCCAGCCGATCCATCCAGCCAGGAAACCTTGCAGCCCGTGCAGCACGAGCGTCGCCGGAGCGTACTGACCATAGCCACTGGTCAAGTCAGCGAGCATGGGACCGAGGGCGCCGCTGACGCCACCCACGATCGGACCGAAGAGGAACGCACCGGTGTAGATGGCGATATCCCCCAAATGGATGTATCCGCTGGGGATCGGGACCTGAATGAAGCGCGTCGCCACGAAGACGACCGCGATCATCACGCCTGCCAGAGCGATGATCAGCGGGCTCACCTCGAATCGTCGTTGTTCCATCCGCGGACGGTCCATATCTTCCCCTCCTCTCTCAGGCTACCCCGAAGCCTGGGTCACGACGAGCGCTTTGGCAACAGCCAATCAGCACCATCCAATCCAGCCAGCCGCGAGGGGTCGATGGATAGCGAACAGGCAGGCCACGCACGGCGGGTGAACTCGCTACCAGGTTGCCGGTGAAGCAGCCGTCGTGGAGAATTTGGCAGATTGCGCATCGCTCGCCGAGGGAGGCGCGCGATCGGCAGGCAGCAGGCAGCAAGGGAAGACCGACCGATCATCGTCGTCTCGCGGCTCGAGCGGCGGTTCGGGGAGGTCATCGCCCTGGCCGGTATCGACTTCACGGTCGCCGCGGGGGAAGTCGTCGGCCTGCTCGGGCACAACGGAGCAGGGAAGACGACGACACTCCGTTTGCTCCTGGGTCTGCTCGCGCCCCATGGGGGAACGATCCGGGTCTTCGGCATGGAACCGGCGGTGGCCGGAGAAGCGATCCGGGCCCGCACCGGTGTGGTGGGCGAGCAGGTCGGGCTCGACGAGCGACTGACGGCCCGCGAAATCCTGACGTTTTTCGCCGATCTTTACGATGTCCCACCAGCTGTGCAACGTCAAGGGATCCCCCTCCTCCTGGAGCAGTTCGGCCTGGCTGACGTGGCCGACCGGCGCGTCGCGACGTTCAGCGCCGGCATGCGGCAACGTTTGGCTCTGGCCCGCTGCCTCCTCCACGACCCCGAACTCTTGCTCCTCGACGAGCCGACGACAGCACTGGATCCGGTGGCGGCGCACCAGGTGCGCGAGCTCATCGCGGAGCGACGCCGCGAGGGACGGACCATCCTCCTGGCGACGCATAACCTGGACGAAGCCGAGCGATTGTGCGACCGAGTGATCATCCTGGAACGGGGTCGCGTCCTGGTGGAGGGGCCGCCGCGCGAACTCGCCGCTGCGCTGGGCGTCCCGGCACAGCTTTCCCTGGAGGTCGATCCGGAACGAGGAGCCGAAGCTCTGGCGCTCCTCGAGCGGAGTGGCGCAGCCGCTCGACTGGAGCCCGAGCCTGGCCGGCTCACCGTCGAGCGTGTGACTCGGCGACAGGTGCCGGAGCTGGTCGCGGTACTCGTCACCGGAGGAATCGCGGTGTACGGCGTGAGCTTGCGGACCCCTTCGTTGGAGGACGTCTATTTGGCCCTGCACCAAAGGGCCGAGCGGAGGTGACCGGTGCACTGGCGTCGGATTGTCGCGATCGTCCGGAAGGATCTTGCGGCCGTGCGTCGCAGCCGGACGGTGCTTTTGCCGCTCATGCTCGTGCCACTCGTCTTCTTCGTGCTCATGCCGGTCGCGATCGGGCTCCTAGCGCGTTTCCTGCCGATCGACGAAAGCGATGCACAGGACCTGGAGCGTTTGCTCCGAGCGCTGCCAGCTGCCGAACGCGAGCGCTTCCAGGCACTGAATCCGGGACAGCAGCTGGCGGTCATTTTCTTCAGCTACCAGTTCGCGCCGCTGATCCTGATCGTTCCCCTCGCCACGACCATGGTGATCGCGGCTGACGGGATCGCGGGGGAGCGGGAACGACGGACGCTCGAGGCGCTGCTGGTCACGCCGGTGCGCGACGAGGAGTTGTTCCTCGGCAAAGTGCTGGCGGCTGCCCTCCCGGCCAGCCTGGTCGACTGGATCGGCGCGACGATCGCGGCCCTCCTGGCGATTGCGGTCAGCGGGATCGGCCCACCGCTCCTCCCCAGCCTTTCCTGGCTCATTCTGGCCTATCTCGGTGGGCCTGGTGTGGCCGTGTTCGGTCTGAGTATCGTCGTTCTCATCTCCTCGCGCGTACGCGGGATGCAGGAAGTCTCGCAGCTGAGCGGGCTGGTCGCGATCCCGCTCATCGGCTTGATCGTCGCGCAAGGGAGTGGACTCTTCTTGCTCGACTGGCGGCTGGCGCTAGCCGGATCCCTGGTGATCTGGGGGATCGCAGCCTTACTCCTGCGCGTCGGTCGACGCTCGTTCCAGCGGGAGGCGCTCCTCCGTCTGGGGTGAGCGAGCGGAACCGAGCAGCGAGCGGCAGGCTGCGGTCTCGGCCAGGCAGGCAGCGCCAGCCGAGAGCGCTCCGACCACCACGAGCGCCAGCCAGATCGGCTGGTAGCGGCCGAGGGCCGTGTAGAGGAGACCGGCCCCGAACGGCGCAGCTGCACGAGCGAGCGTGACGGGCAGGGTCATGGCCCCGGCGATCGCACCGTAGGCAGCACTGCCGAACAACTCGGCGGGGCGAGCCGCTCGCACGATCGTGATCATCCCGTTCGCCATGCCGAAGAGGACGACGAAGGCGAGTACCCCGGCCGCGCTGTGGCCAGCCACGAGCAAGAGCAGCAGTGCACTGCCCTGGACGAAGAAGACGAGCGTAGTGAGGACGCGGTCGGAGAGCCAGCGACCGAGCGGCGCGATGAGGAGCCGACCCGGGATCTGCATGAGGCCGACCAGCCCGGTTGCGGAGGCAGCGAAGGCGGGCGCATAGCCGCGGTCGAGCAGCGAGGGGAGGAGATGCACCGTAACGGTCACGGTGACGAAGGCTGCCAGGGTGAGGGCAGCCGTGAGTGCCCAGAAGGGAAGAGTCCGCAGGGCGGCACGAGCGTTCGTCGCTGCCCGAGGTCGGGGGGAGATCGGCTCACGTGGTGGAGCGCGAAGCAGAAGGGCGTGCGGGAGCACGGTCGTCAGCGCGAGCAGTCCAGCCAGGACGAGGAGGGCAGTGCGCCAGCCCAGGAGCGCGATGAGCCAGGTGATGAACGGGGTGAAGATGACGCTGGCCAAGGCGCCCACGAGCGTGAGCACGGTGAGCGCCTGGCGCCGGCGACGCTCGAACCACTTCGCGATCGTCGCGAAAGCAGGCTCGTAGAGCACCAGGGCCATGACGAGGCCGAGCCCTGCCCACACAGCATAGAACGCAGCCAACTGGGTGATGCGCGACCAGGCCAGGAGGAGCAGCGTCGCTGCGAGTGAGCCGAACGTCATGGGAAGGCGTGGACCTCGCTGATCGAGCCAGCGCCCGACCAGTGGCGCGACGAAGCCGGAAAGGAGCAGAGCGAGCGAGAAGGCGCCAGTCAATTGCGCGCGCGACCAGCCGAACTCTTGCTCCATCGGGACGAGGAAGACCGCGAAACCGTAGTAGAGAACGCCCCAGGAGACGGTCTCGGTCAGCGCGAGCGCGGCCACGATCACCCAGGCATAGCCCTTATCACGTTGGTGGCGATGCACCGTGCTTTCTCCTCCGATCGCCGCTCCACGAACGCAGTGCTGAGAGACCAGACTCGAGGTCGTGCGAAGGCGCTGGTTCGAGCGAGAGGGACAACGGGTCGGACACCGGTCTCTCCTGGTGCGTCGCGCCGATTTCCCTGGCGGACGAGCGCCCGAGCACAGCTGGCGCGGACCAGCCGATGCTCACCTTGGCTCGCGGTCGGTCGCTCCGACAGCACGCTGCACCAACTCGCGCACGCGAGCCTCTTCGGCCGGACCGAGTTCGGTGATCGCGAACGCGACCGGCCACCAGGTGCCCTCGTCGAGCTGGGCTTTATCGGTGAAACCGAAGGTGAGATAGCGTTCGCCGAACGTCTGCGGACTGCGGAAGAAGCAGACGACAGCTTTCTCCAGCGCGTACGCGGGGAGACCGTACCAGAGTCGCGGCGTGAGTTGTGGTGCAGTGCTGCGGATCACGAAGTCGAGGCGCTCAGCGATGGAGCGCCACGGTTCGGGCATCGCGGTGATGGCGGCACGGACGGCTTCTTCACCGTCTACCGCACCGCTCCGTCGCATGGTGCGCCGCTGCTTGCGGCGATCAGGCTGCCTTGCGTCTGCCGGGCCATTCATCTGCTCATCGCTCATCGTGACCTCCTCGGACAGGCCATCGGCTCTTCAGCAGCGTAGCAGGGAAGGCGGGTCGGCACCAGGCGAGTCGACAGCGGAAGCAGGAACGGTGTCAGCGAGAACTGCTCGGCCCTCCCGAGATCAGGAGTCCACAAGGGTGGACGGCACTCGCGACGTGGTGGAATGGTACGACGCCCGGTCCAGCAGGCGTGGAACAGGCTCGACGACAGCAGCTGGCTTCGTCCGACCAGTTCTGGCGGCCACGACAGGCGGGCGCCAGGATGCCGCGAAGGAGCGACCTCGAGACGACCAACTCACCGAGCGCGCACAGGGGGAAAACTCGCCGTTACTCGGATCGAGCGGCCGCTCTGCGCCGTTCTGAGCCGGGCGATAACAGGGTAAGCAGTGCGCGCTCGCCCGGTCGCGACCGGGAGCGTGGGGACCGTCTGACGAGCGCCGGAGGAAGCATGAAGCCGATACGCTCGGCTCGGCCAACACGCGCCAACCCTGCGTCTGGCTCGCCGCCTGTTCGAGGGAGGGTTGACGGGCTCGGTCGCGGGAGCTATTTTATGCATGAACAAAAGCACTCGCAGTGCTGCCTGCGCGGAGTTCCCGGAGCGAGTCGATCACTCTTCCGAGAGGGGTTCGCCGGAGAGGAGCACTGGTACACGGATCGGGCAGGAGGGAAGCGCGGCATGAATCTGGACACGCTCACCATTCGACACGTGCTCGTGCGCACGCATCGGTACTTTCCGCGCTCCGAAGTCGTGGAGCGAGTCGGAGAGGGACAGGTTCGGCGGTTCTGCTATGCGGAGTTGGCCGAGGAGGCGATCCGATTCGCCAACGGGCTCAGGAGCCTGGGAGTCCGAGAAGGTGACCGGGTTGCCACCCTGTTATGGAACACCTGGCCGCACCTCGTCGCCTACCTAGCGATTCCGAACATCGGCGCGGTGATCCACACGTTGAACTTGCGTCTGCACCCGAACGACCTCGCCTACATCGCTCACCATGCCGAGGACAAAGTTCTGATCGTCGAGGGCTCGCTGGTTCCGCTCTACGAGCAGTTCCGTGATCGCGCTCCCTTCCGGCAGGTCATCGTCGTCGGCGACGCAACCAAGGTACCGGGGGCACTCTCCTATGCGGAGCTGATCCAGCAACACGAACCAGACGAACGAGCGCTGGTGGATGTGCATTGGAACACGCCGGCTTTCCTTCTTTATACGTCGGGGACGACGGGGAAGCCGAAGGGTGTGCTGTACGTGCATGCGCAGCTCGCACTGGCAGCGCTGGCTTTGACCTCGACGATCACCTACTACGTGAGCAAGGAGGACTCCATCGTTCTCTCGGTCCCGATGTTCCATGTGGCGAGTTGGGCGCTCCCCTACGCCGGACTGATCGTCGGGGCCAAGCTGGTGCTGCCTGGCCCGCACCTGCAACCGGCTGACCTCCTGAACTTGCTCTCCGACGAGCAGGGGACCTTCGTGGCCGGAGTTCCGACCGTTTGGCACGATGCGGCGAACCTCGTCGAGAACTATCCGGGGCGATGGACGTTCTCGCCGAAGCTCCGGCTGATCCTGGGTGGGAGCGCGGCACCAGAAGCGTTGATTCGCCGCTGGGAGTCGTTCGGTGTGACGGTGATCCACGGCTGGGGGATGAGCGAGGTCCTGCTCGGTCTCCAGTCGCACGTCAAGCTGGCCGACTTTCCGCCGGAAAAGCGGTACGAATTGCTGCTCAAGCAGGGGATGCCCTCTCCGTTCGTCGAAGCCAAAGTGCTGACCTTCGATGGCGCGGAAGCCCCGTGGGACGGGCAGACGATGGGTGAACTCCTGGTGCGCGGCGCCTGGATCGCCGACTCCTACTATCGGGGCGAGAGCCCGGACTCTTTCGTCGATGGCTGGCTCCGCACCGGGGATGTCGCCGTGATCGATCAGGAAGGGTATGTCAAGCTGGTCGACCGTTTGAAGGACGTCATCAAATCGGGTGGGGAGTGGATCAGCACGATCGAGCTGGAAAACGCTCTGATGAGTCATCCGGCGGTGGAGGAAGCAGCCGTGATCGGCGTGCCGCACGAGCGCTGGCAGGAGCGACCGATCGGGGTCGTCGTCCTGCGCAGGGGGCAGTCTACCACTGCGGAAGAACTCAAAGAATACTTGCGCCAGCGGTTCGTCCGTTGGTGGGTGCCGGACGCGATCGTCTTCGTCGACGAGCTGCCGAAGACATCCACCGGCAAACTGGCGAAGGCGACGCTCCGCGAGCGGTTCCGTGACTGGAAGTGGGAGGAGCGCGCGTGATCGAGAAGGTCGGGGTCCTGGGCGCCGGATCGATGGGTGCAGCAGTGGCTGCCCTCGCTGCCTCGGCGGGGCTGGAGGTCATCTTGCTGGACGTGAAGGGGGAAGGCGATCCCGCCGGGCCAGCTCGCCGCGGGCTGGAACGAGCGGTCAAGCAGCGGGCATTCCTCGATCCGAGCGCGGCCAGCCGGGTTCAGGTCGGCAACGTCGAGGACGATCTCCCGTTGCTCGCTGGCTGCGATTGGGTACTGGAAGCGATCATCGAGGAGCGGGAGGCGAAGCGCACGCTGTTCCAGCGCCTCGCTGCCGTCCTGCCTCCCCAGACGATCGTCACGACCAACACCTCGACCTTCACGCTGCACGCGTTGCTACCGGACGAACTCGGCGCCTGGCGAGATCGGTTCTTCGTCACCCATTTCTTCAATCCACCGCGTGCACTGCTCCTCTGCGAGGTGACAGCCTTCCCAGAGGGAGAAGGGGAACGCTTTTTCGGCTTCGTCCGTTTCCTGGAGCAACGCTTGGGACGACGCGCCCTCCTCGTCCGCGATACCCCGGGCTTCGTCGCCAACCGCTTCGGGATCTACGCCTTGGCACACGCCGTGCGGCTGACCACCGAACTCGGGCTCACGCCGGAGGAGGTGGATGCCTTGACCGGCCCGCTGCTCGGTCGGCCACGTTCCGCCACTTTCCGGACGATCGACCTTACCGGTGTGGACATCCTGGTCCTGGGGACGCGGAGCTTGCAGGAATCGACCGGTGACGACTACGCGGTACCCGACTGGATCCTCGAGCTCTATCAGGCCAAGCGGTTGGGCGACAAGACGGGTGGGGGTATCTACCGCCGCGAGGGAGAGCAGCAGCTGACCTACGATCCCCTGCAGCGCGGCGATCGCCCCTTCCGCCCGGCAGCGATTCCCGGGCTCGACGACCTCCTGCGCCAGCCATTTCCGGAGCGCTTGGTGGGCGCGCTGGACTTGCCTTCCCCATACGGGGACTACGTGCGGCACCTTCTCGGGCGCACCTTCGGGTACGTGCTCGCGCGCACGCGCGATGCGGCGCGCGACATCGCCAGTGTCGACCGGGCACTCGAGTGGGGTTTCGGCTGGGCGGCCGGACCGTATGCGCAGATGCAGTTTCTCGGACTCCAGCGCGTCCGGGAGCTCCTGCAGGACGCTGATGTACCAGTGTCAGATCTCCTCGCGCTCGCCGAGGAGCGAGGCGGATTCTTCCGCGATGGCCAGGTGTTGGATCCCGCCAGTGGCGAACTCATCCTGGAAGAGCAGCTTCCCTCGACGCGCCGGACACGCCAGATCCGGCTGCGGGAAGCACTCGACCGCCAGGGAACACACGACCTCGGCGATGGGATACTGGCCGTACGGGTACGCTCGCTGGAGGCACTACCCGAACTCGTCGCGGGCACGCTGGCGCACGGGCCCAGCGCGCTGGTACTGGTGCCGGCCTTCGCGGGCCTGGGCTATCCGTACGAGGATCTCCTGGAGTTGGCCGAGCGAGGCGAGTGGGAGACAATCGAGCAGCGACTGGTGACCCTGCAGGAGGCACTGAGGGCCGTGGCACGCCTGCCGGTGCCGGTGGTGACAGCACTCGACGGGGAAGGGCGCGGGGCCGCAACCACGCTGGCGCTCTGGAGCGACGCGACCGTGGTGTATCTCACAACGCCGCTGGGATTCCCGGGCGCGACCGCGGGGCTGCTCCCGCTCGGCGCGCTGGCGGCGTTGCGCGTGCGGGCTGAGGCACGAGAGCACGGGCTGCAGGCACCGCTGCGTGCCGAACTCGGGGTGGTGAGTGCGCTCACGGCCTTCCTGGCATCCGAGCGAGTAGAGTCGGCGCAGCGAGCGGGGATCTCCGGCCTCCTCGGTGACCGCTGGCTGGCGACGATGGACCGCGACGGCTTGCTCGACGCAGCCGCGGGGCTGGCTCGCGCTCTCGCACGGAGCGTGCCCTGGCGCCCGCTGGGGGACGCCGTCGAGCTCGGCACAGCCGGGGAGCAGGTGACGGCCGGGCTGCGGCTCGCCGAGCTGGAGCCGGCTACGCGGCAGGTGGTGGAAGCGCTGGTGCGGGCAGTGCGCCGATCGGGCAATGTGGACGATCTCCTCGCGGCAGAGCGAGCCGTGCTGCGCGAACTCCTGCGGGACGGGGAGTACCGGCAGCGCGCACGCGCGACTCTGCAGGCACTGGCAGCAGCGCGGCGGTGAGGTGACGGGGAAAAGGGGAAAACAGTATGACGCGGATCCTGCGGGAACGACGAGACGGGGTACTCCTGCTCCGACTGAACCGGCCGGACAAGCTCAACGCGATCGACGCCGCGATGCTCGGCGAGCTGTGCGCTGCACTGGAGGAAGCGCGAGTCGACGACGCGGTACGCGTGGTCGTCCTGACTGGTAACGAGCGGGCATTCTCGGCGGGTGCCGATATCGACGGCTTCGCTGGTGTGACGGTCGAGGAGCTGGCGACGAGCCGCTCTGACCTTCCGCAGTGGGACACCATCCGGCGCTTTCCCAAGCCCCTGATCGCGGCTGTTTCCGGTTATGTGTTCGGGGGAGGGCTCGAGCTCGCACTCGCCTGCGACATCATTGTGGCGGCGCAGGGGGCGCGGTTCGCAGCGCCGGAAATCAAGATCCGGCTCATTCCAGGGGCTGGGGGGACGCAACTCTTGGCCCGCCGCTTCGGCAGGTACCGAGCGATGGAACTGGTGCTGACCGGCCGGGAGTTTTCGGCGGAGGAGGCCGAACGCTGGGGTCTGGTCAACCTGATCGTCCCAGCGGAAGAGTATCTGGAGCGAGCACTCGAACTGGCGCAGCAGATCGCGCAGTACCCGCCGGCAGCGGTGCGGGCGGCGAAAGCGGCGATCGTGACTGGGCTCGAGATGCCGCTGGATGCGGCGCTGCGCTTCGAACGCGAACTCTTCTTGCGGATCTTCGCGACACCGGAGGCGCAGGAAGCGATCCAGCGTTTCCTGGAGCGCCGGCGGGCCAAGCAGCGAGCTGAGTGAATACCATCCTGCGCCGGGAAGGGAAGGGGACGCAGGCCGGCTGGGGAGAACGACCCAGCCGGCCTCGTTTGACATACAGGAGGCGGACGGCGAGTGTCAGAAGCGCTCGACGTACCAGGCGAAGCGGTCGAGAGAGATGCGTCCGTCGATCTCGACGCGCGGCTCGACCCAGCGCTTCTCGCGCGTCCACCGTGTTCCGCCCCAGGCGGCCATGGCGCCGAAGTAGCCGGTAGTGCTGACGATGCTGGCGACTCGTGGGTTCCAATCGCCCCCCGGGTAGGCGAAGAAGCGGACCGGCTCACCGAGCCACGACTCGAGCGTGCGGCGACTGGTCTCGGCTTCCCAGCGGGCGGCGCCATCGTCGAGGCGAGTCATGGCGCGGTGGGTCATGGAATGCGAGCCGATCTCGTGGCCCATGGAACGGAGTTCGCGGAGTTCGGCTGCGCCGAGCGCACTCCGGCCAGGCAGGACGAAGAAGGTCGCTGTCATGTTGCGGGCAGCGAGCGCGCGGGCAGCGGCGAGTTGGCTGCGCGGACCATCGCCGAAGGTGATGACGACCGCTCGTTCGGGCAATGGACCATCGGCCAGGAGCGCCTCGAAAGCCTGTTCGAGCGAGATGGTGACGTAGCCGTTGGCGAGGAGCCAATCGAGTTGCTGCTCGAGGCGCCAGAGGGGGATGCGGTAGCGGGCGGCTGGCTCGCCGATATCGTGGTACATGAGCACCGGCAAGCGGAAAGCGCACGGGAAGAGGGCCGGATCGTAGTCGGGCACGCCGGGCTGGCGGGGGACGGGAGCGGTCTCGACGCCATCGCGGGCTGCGAGCTCGGCACCGAGGCGAGCCAGCTGGACCTCCCAGAGCGTGCCGAGCGCCTCGGGGTGCCAAGAGAAGCGGGCGCGCTCGAAGTACTGCACGGTGACGGGCTGGCCGGTTTCCGGATCGACTTCGGTGAATTCCTCGGAGATCGGGTAACCGAAGACGGGGAGGCCGCCATTGCGGAGCCAGAAGCGGAGGAAACCGTTGGCGAGGAAATGGCCGGTTTCCGGGAAGAAGCGGCGGAGCGGCGTATCCGGAGGTCGCGTCTCGAGAGAGAGCGCTGCGAACGCGGGATCGGTTCGGCCAGCAGTGAGGTGCGCAGCGACACGGGTGAGTTGCACCGGGCAGTCCGTCTTCCCCAGGCACCCCAGCGATGCCTCCAGGCGAGCCCGCTCGAAGTACTGGACGAGTAGGCCGTCCCGCTCGTGCGCCTCGCTCAGGGGATAGCCGAGGATGCGGAGTCCACCGTGGGCGCGCCAGAAGGAGAGGAAGGGTTCGGCGACGTGATGGCCCGTGGTGGGGAAGTAGACGACGGGTGGACTTGCGGCCGCGCGTGTCGGCTGTACGGTGGCGAACCAGCCGAGCACGAGCGACCAGATCCAGAGGAAACGGAGATAGCGCATTGTCCTCCTCTTCCCAGCACCCAGCACCGACGAACGCTCCGCGGTACCTTTCTACCAGATGAACGAGCGAACTCGTGAACGGGTTACGAAGGGGGTGACGACGGAGTGGGAGGCTCGTCCGCTCGAACGCCAGGGTCATCGACCGACGCGGCGTTTCGCTGGTGAGAGGGACCAGTGAGTACGGTGCGAAAACCGTGACGGCATGGCGAGCGCTCCGTCGGTACCTGCTCGGTTCCGTCGCCATGACAGGGGGAGCCTCGAGCAGGATGCGACCATCCCGCCCGGTCGGCTGGGAGATAACCAGGCACAGGGCGTGGGTGGGCTCACAGAATCAGGCATGAGCAGGGCAGCGACACGGCGGGCGGTGGAAGAGGTAGCCGATGCTGTGCGTTCCACAGGCATGCGCGGAGACGGCCGCAATCGATCACCGTGTTCGTCGGTCTGCGCCCCGCAAAGACACCACGCATGAACTCGGGTCAAAGACACACCTCTCCCCGCAAGGGGCGATTTCTGATCTCTCATCACCACGACATCAGGCGACATGCGAGAGATTCGGAGTGTGCATGCGCGATCGACACCAGCCACCGGCTCCAGGGAAGCAGCCCTCGCATCACTTTTGTGCTTCCGACGCGTGACGTACGACCGCATGCTCTGGCACACCGGAGCGAGCTTCTGACCTCGAGCGAGCGATGAGTTCGGCAAACCCCTAATTCGACTGGTAGCGGAGCCATCACAGCGCTGCCGATCTCTCTCCATGATGTGATATCGAAGATAGAACGAGTGTTCGCTAGGATGACGAAGAGCGACTCACTGGGGAGCAGTCCCCGAAATGCGCCTGAGGCGATGGGATCGCAAAGGAAGAGAGCTCCGGGGAATCCCGAGAAAAGCATTCCCACATGACCCGCCGATACCGTTTCAGATGCGCAGCACCGCATCCTGATCTCACGGAAAGCATTGTTGGATCGCTCGCATCATCGAATCGTCGCGCCGGAGCCGGACAGTGTTCTCGTTTCTCACCGGGAGTGCGTCGCACGAACTGGGCACCGTGGCATCATTCCGACTCGTCCAGGAGGCGATATACTTCGAGACGGCTGTTCCTGGAGCGCATCCATACGTAACGACGATGAAGTGTAGCCTTCTGACTCCACCGCGCAAGCGAAAGGTGCTAAGATCATCCTTGCGGCGATCAGTGTTCGTGCGCCAGCGCACGAGCCTCTCGAGTGATGGAACGCGGAGCGACGATGCCCGGACCCCCATTCGCCGACGCGTCGTCGGATAATGACTTGGAACGATTGAAAGCAGAGATTCTCTCGATGCGGCGCCACCGAAAGGATGGAAGGCCAGCACCCCACAAGCTCGTTCTCCTTTTGGCCGTGATCGATTGCTTCGCTGACGGAACTTTCCGCGACAATCGGATTTATCTCGATGATCGATTAGAGATGTCTTTTCGACGGCACTTGGAGCGATTCGGCATAGAAGAGCATCGGGCGCGAATCGTCTATCCTTTCTTCCATTTGAGATCGTCGCCATTCTGGTACCACCGTATCAGAGAGGGACAGGAAGCCTCCTATACGGCATCGACGACAGTCGTGTCCAAAGCGGCAGCCAATCGAATGATCGAGTACGCTTGCTTGTCCGACTATGCCTACTCAGTGATGACTTCAGTCAGCAAAAGAGAGCGACTTCGGTCCTGGATCGAAGAACTGCTTCGAGACGAGTTGGGCGATTAATCGCTGGGCAGGGACAGCCGTTCGATAGGCTGGTCTCTGCTTCGAATGATCACGAGAATGCTCGCCGGTCTGTGCGGTGGGTGTTCCCGCAAGCACCGACGTTAGCGAGCGTTCCCGTCGACGCGGTAGGACCAGACACAAAAAGAAGCGCAGGCGACGATCCGGATCGGGATCGGACGGTTCACGACGCGCGAGGAGATCGAGCGCGCCGCGCACCTGATCGCGCTCGCTTGGGAGCGGCTCGTCGCACGAGGCCGGTGAGCGCTCGTTACCCCGCCGCTCAGCCGAGGTCGGGCAGGAGGTCGGCGCGGGGGAACTGCTGGTGCCGGAGCGGGCGCCGGACACGGGTACGACTCAGCTCGGCCAAGGCCGCCCGACAGAGCGCGAGACCCGCCTGGCCATGCTCGTGCCAACCGGTCGCGGTGACGGGCGCGAAGCCGTGGGCGAGGAGCGAATAGTTGCGGTGCTGCGTCCACTGCAGGAGGTGCGGACGCTCGGTGGCGAGCCAGCCAGCCAGCGGCTCATCGGGGAGGTCAGCCAAAAGATCCCAGGCCTGAACGAGGGCCAGCCGGACCGGCCCGTTTCCCTCGGTTCGCCCAGCGAGCTTGGCTCGCCAGGCCTCGGGAAGGCGCGCCAGCTCGACGTCGCTCGTGTCGATGCGATGTCCCAGCCAGAGGCGCAACTGCACGAGCAGCTCGAGCGCGCGGTAGACGCGGGCGACTGCATCGTCGTAGCGGGACTGGGTCGCCCGACGCTCGGCATTGAGGAGGATGTCCTCGACGGCGATGTAGGGATCGCGCAGCTGCTCGAGGTGAGTCAGGCGCGACCCGCGAGCATCCGGCTGACTCGGCGCGAAGGCGCGGACGACGCTGGTGAGCTGGTCCAGAACAGTGAGCCAGCTGTGCCAGTCGCGTCGGTACAGCTCCAAAAACGTCTTCGCTGTCGCCAGCTCGTAGCGATCCCAGGCGTCGAAGGCACGGCAGAGGTTGCGGGCATGCTCGAGCCGGGTGCGCAGGGCTGCCGAGAGTTCGCGCTGCAGAGCCTGGTCGAGCGTGGCCGCCGCTTCGGCGTAATCGAAGCGCTCGAGCGCGAGACGCGCTAACCCGACGAAGCGACGCGCCCGGACGTCATGGACGCCGCTGACGGGGGCGAAGCTCTCTGTCCCCGGGATCACAGTCGCCTGGCGTCCGCGCGCTCCCCGCACCAGGCGGAGTTGCACCTCGGGCTGTCCCTCGCTGTCCAGGGCAGCCAGGACCAGGGCAGCGCTCATCGACTTGGTTCCCGCGGTGTAGTCGGCCAAGAACTCAGCGTCCGCGAAACGACGCCGGAGATCGGCGAAACACTCGACCAAGCGCTGGTAGCAGGCAACCAGATCGTCGGGATCCTCGAGCGAGACGACCTCGTAGCGCTCGGGTGGGAGACCGGTGAGTGCGGCGTAGTCCTCGACGAAACGCAGGCTTCCCGCCTGGAAGTCGGCGGCGTGGGAGCACACGAAGGCGACGAAGTCCGGGCGAGCCTCGCGCAAGGCGTAGGCTTCCGGTCGATCGGCGACGTTACCGTCCGTCGGCTTCCCGACGTTGAGGACGAGGACGCGACGCACTGGCTGGTTCATCGTTCACTCCCTGTTCCGGAACACGCCGTAGCCGCTCGTCGTCTTGGCCCCGAAGCCCAGTTGGGCCAACCCGTTGCGGAGCCAGCCCAGAGCGAGCTGCCGGAGTCGGCCATCGGGATCGCTCACCCCCTGGCGGAGCCCGATCGCCAGGCGGTAGCGCGTGCCCGGCGCGACAGCGAGGAAGGTGATCGGGTTCGGGTTCTGCCAGGGGGTCGGCGGCTCCTTCCCGCTGTAATAGTCCGGATAGTGGGGCGTCATCACGTCGAGCTCGAGGCGCCAGCCCGGCTCGGGGTAGGCGTCGAAGAAGACGAGCGCACCGGCCTGGCCGACCTCGTGCGCTTCTCCGGAGCGTGGTACGCGACCGAAGACGGCGAGGAAGTCAGGATCCGACTCGTCGCGTCGCTCGACGAGATGGGCGTAGGCACGGGCGACACCCTTGAGACCGCTCCCCGGCAGCACGGGAAAGCCGAGCCGGTCGAAGCGGAAACCGATCTCGAGCGGGCCATGGGCGCCGAGGCCGCTGACCAGGCGCGACTCCAGTTCAACGGAACATGGTTCCGCTCCGGCTGCGCGCACGGTTGCTTCCCAGCGCACCAGGATCTGCTCGGCGAGAGCGTCCTTGGCGAGCCGCTCGGCTGCTGCGATCACCTCGCGCAGGAAGTCGCGGCGCGGCGTCGCGTCGGTACGGTCGCCGAAGACGGCTGCTTCCGGCGCGAAGCGATCGAAGAGGAGCCCGGGGTTCGCCACCTGGTTCCGGGCGCTGCTCCAGAACGTCCGCGTGGCGGACGGGAGGAGCGGGTGCGGCCGCCCTCGCTCGCCGTCGGCGCGCTCGGCCGATCGATCGCGGTCGCGTGGTGGGCCGGAGCGGCCCCCCGAAGGTGGTCGCGCTTCACCGCGTTGCGGTGGACGACCGTTGCCGCGCGGCTGGTCGGGTCGCGGTCGCTCACGCATCGGCTCCCTCCTTCACCAGCTCGGCTTCGGCGAACCGCTTGAGCCAGGCGAGGAAGGCGAGCGCCTCCAGCGTGGCGCGGCGGTACTCGGCGACGTCGGCGGACTGGACGATCCAGTCGCGGAGGTCGTCGCGGACTGTTCCGAGGAGCTGCTGACTGACCCAGCGCGAGAGGTCACGGGCGAGTTGGAGATGGGCGTTGACGTCCTCGAGCTTCTTGGGCTTCTTGGACATCAGAAACGCTAAGGTCTGGCCGAGCCCGTGCATTTGGACGAGCGAGGCTGCCTCGCGGGCGAGCTGGCCGTACTCGCTGGCGAAGTCGGTGCGTTGCACTGCTTGGACGCATTGCCAGGCGAAGGCCGCTCGCTGCTGCTCGAGAATCCGCTGTCGGCTCTGGGGGATGCTCATCGCTCGGACCTCCTCTCATACCCGCGCGACACGCAGGACGACGGCGCCGCGGCCAGTCGTCTCGTCGCCACCCAGGCGGACCCGCCGGCCGTCGAGCTTGCCTGTCAACCAGCCGAGCAGCGTGCGGCCGTCTTCGTTCACCTTGTCATAGCGCGAGCGGGTCGTTGCCAGGAGACCGACCAGAAGCGTTTCGGCCGGCAAGGTCTCGGTCGTCCAGAGGGCGCCCGATTCGACCGTCTTGGTCTCGTCCTTCAGCCGCACGTGGGCCTCGACCTCGGTCGCGTAGAGGACGAAGTCGCGGAACTCGTCGTCGGGCAGGACGCAGAGATGCTTGGCCAGGTTCTCCCGCCACCAGGCGTATTCCGGCGTCTGGGGCAGGGCGAGGGCGACCAGCCACTCGGCCAGCGCCGAGACGAGACCGGCCAGTTCGCCGGCCAGCGTGAAGCTGTACTCCTCGAGGACGACACCGACCTGCTGACCAGCCGGGGTGAGGAGCGCGCTGCCATTGGCGACGGCGCACTGACCCGGCTGGAGACCGGCGAAGCGGGTGGGGTCGACCGGCCCCTCGAGTCCGGCCAGCTTAACCAAACGGCCGAGCCGGGCCAGGACAGCCGGGCTGGTGGTCCAGGCGAAGACGCCAGCCAGCGAGCGAACCGGGAAGAGAACGACCTGGAGGTCGGTGACCTGGAGGGCGCCGGCATGGGTGGAGGCCTCCTCCGGCCGATCGGGGCCGAAGAGGGCACGGTGACGCTCGGCATCGGCGCCGTTGGCCTGGGTCGTCGCGCGGAGGACGCCCTTGACGCTGGACGCCTGGACGATCGGAAAGCCGGTGATCCGCTCGCGCTGGATGGGCAGGTCGACGGTTCCGACCGAGCGGCCGGTACCGGCATGGACCGGTGTCTCGCAGTAGGCGAAGAGCAAGGCACTCGCTTCGGCCATCTCACCATCCTCCGATCAGCACTGTCCCGAAACCGATCTCGGCACCCCAGTCGCTCACCGTCGGCCAGGGAAGGTCGCTGGTGCGGCGGAGCCGGGCCGCGCCACGGGCCACGAAGTAGTAGACGCTCCCGGCCGGCACGGCGCGGTGCGCGGGACGCTCGCGACCACGCGCGAGATCGAAGCCACCGACCGTCTCGTAGCGATCGAGCGCCGCCGCGACCAGCTCGACGGAACCTTCGAAGAAGGCGCCCCAATCCCGCGGGAGCCAGCCGCGCTCGAAGACGGCGGGAGTCAGGAAGAAGAGGACGAACCGCTCGGGCAACGGCTCGGGAACCGGTGGTGGAGCGAACGAGGTGACGACCTCGAACCGTGCCGACCGGCGTTCCCCACCGAGCGCGAGGACTCCCGCCGGCTCTGGCCAGTCGAGCCCAGTGAACGAGACCAGCAGCCCCACGCCAGGCGCTGGTCGGACGTAGCGCGCCTCGTAGTAGAGTCCCTCGCGCGTCGTGCGGCGGGACGAGTCCTGGGCGATCCCGATGCGAACTTCTTCTGCCCAGAGTTCCTCCTGCGGGACACCGGGAACGGGCTCGCCGCGGGAGTAGGCAGCGAAATCGGTCAGGCGCAGCCACAGCGGCTGGCTCGCCTTCTCGGACACTGGCTCGCCTGCGTGCCACAGCGGGAAGAGTGCGGGTGTCGGTGTGGGCAGACGCAGCCACTCCGGTGGCTGCTCGGGCAGCGGCAGGCGCCGGGCCTGGCGACCGGGGAACGCTGCATCGGCCGGTGGGGGAAGCAAGACCTCGAACTCGCCGGATGCGGTCCGACGTGCGACGAGCGGGCCGACCAGGCGCAGCGGCCCCCAGTCTTCCGGTCCACCGACTACCTCGCCGACAGCTGCGGCGTCCCAGGAGGGAACCGTGGAGTGGACCATGAGGTGGTAGGCACGCAACGCTCCCTGCACCACCAGCGGACTGGGTGGGAAGCGGCTGGCGGCGCGGAACTGCTCACCCGCCGTGAAGGGGCGGCCGTCGCGGAACAGCCAGACGTCGAGCGGTTCCAGGAACAGCGTCGTCACTCGCCACCTCCTCTCGCCAGGAAGCGCGCCAGCGCCAGCCAGTCGGCCAACTGTGCCGGTCCGGAGGGCACGCGCTCGAACCGCCGCGAGTCGTCTTCGCCCGGCAGGCTGGCGCGCAGTTGGTCGTAGCTGGTCGCGAAGCCGTACAGCCGCTCGACCAGCCGCTCGCGCTCGTCCGCGGTACCGCTCGGCCACTCGCCCTGACGTTTGACCGAACGAGCGAGCACGGCACGGAAGGCCGCATCGGCCTGCGGGAAGGCGCGAGCGTACTGGCGCAGGTCGGTGGGCAGGCGACCGGAGAGGCTCCCTGCGCCATCGCGGCGGAAACGGTCGACCAGGTCGGGCAGGTCGAGCCCCACGAGTCGATCGGCGCGAGCGACAACATGGACGATCTCACCACCGCGCGGCTGGAGCTCGACAGCGACCGCCCCCTTGCCGGGCAGCCGCTTGGCCCGCTTTTCCGCCTCGCGTGCGCTCCGGAGGAGGTCGCCGAGCGGTTCCAGCCAGTGGCCGATGGCGATCCCGGCCGAGGCGGAGCGTCCGTCCGTGATCTCGGCGAACGCTGCAGCGAGTGCCAGGACGAGCGAGACCGCCTGCTCGGCCGGTGCTAGCGCCACGACGTCGTCCCCTCCCTGGTAGACGAGGACCGCATCGGGCGCGGCGTGCTCAGCGACCGCTGCGGCAGCGACCGCGAAACGGGCGAGCTTGCGGCTGATCTCGCGGTGCGCCTCGAGGCCACCTTCGCCGAGCGCACTGGTCAGCCACTGCCCCATCGAGTCACCGTCGAGGACAACCACGGCGACGTAGCGGGATGGGCGCTGGCCGACCGCCTGGTAGAGCTCGGCGAGGCGATGGCGGGCAGTGCGGAGCGGCGTCTCGACCTGGCTGCGCAGTCGCTCGGCCTGCTCCCGATCGAGGCCGAGTTCCTCCACCAGCGCTGGCCACTCGAGGGTCGACTCGTAGAGGAAGGCACCGTCGTAGGGGAAAGCGGACTGGACAAGCCCCGCGGGGTGAGAGCGCTGGAGCGACCCGCCCAGGGAAGTCACGGCGAGCTCGAGCGCATCGCGGTAGGACTCGAGGAGATGTGGTGCACGCTCAGCCGCCAGGCGGGCGAAGGGGCGAGCGGCGATGGTCGGGACTGAGGGATACGCTTCCTTGGAGTATGCGAACCGCTTCACCGCGCTGACCGCATCCAGCCGCTCGTGCTCGCCGACGAGGCGGCCACCCTGCGGGTGGCGGCGCACCGCGCGCCAGAACGCGCGGGGATCCTGACCGGCGGGAGCGAGCGCTGCGCGGTTGCCCCCCAGCGAGTCTTTAGCGCCAGCTTCGGCACGCTGGGTAAAGGTACGTGTCTTCTTGAGTGCGGCGATGCCGGCCTGAGCCCGGTGGAAGGCGGTCGCATAGTCGTCCTGCTCGATGCGGGCAGCAGCCCAGTAGATTTCCCAGACGTCGCCCGTCTGCGCCCGCCATTGGGCACGCAGGGCATCGTCGAGCTGCGCGTACGACTCGAGTTTGGCCAGCGCTTCGCTGGCCAGCTGTTCCCAGCGGGCTTGCAGGGCTGCTGCTGCTCGCTCGGCGAGCTGCTCGACATCTTCCCAGGGCACGCGAGCGACGATGACGTTGGGCGGGTCGCCGGAGCCGAGGTCGGCGGGGTAGACGAGTTCCGCACCGGCGTCCTGGAGCGAACGGGCAGCGGCCCGGGCCAGCTCGGCGAGGATATGGCTCCCGGCGTAGAGGTCGGCTGTCCGGCGCGCTTCGGCGACGAACGCTTGCACAGGGCCGAAGGTGAAGCGGAGGACCGCGTCAGGCATACTGCACCTCCGCGACGTTGGGAAGCTGCGCGACCGCAGCAGCGATCTGCGCGTACAGTCGCTCGAGCTGCTCCTCGCCACCTCGACGGAGCGGGAGAAAACGGCTCTGGAAGAGCGTCGCCACGCCCAGGAGGTTCCCGTTCTCCGCTCGCGTAACGCTCAGCCAGAGCGGAGAGGGACGGCGCTCCCGGCGCTCGTACCCGCTGGGCGGCTCGATCGTCTTGTGCTGCTTTGGGATGACCAAGGGTGCGCCGAAGACGAGGCGCTGCTCGGTCGGGAGCGCGCGGCGCGTCTCGCGCAGCCATTCTCCGATCGCATCGGCCACGGTCGGCCAGCCGCGCTCCCCGCTCGTCCAGCCACGCTCGCCGAAGACCCAGATGCGGCACCAGCGCGGGTCGAGCACCTCCCAGCCGGGACGCTCGGGATTGGCGTCGGCTCGCGCCTGCGACCGCTGGCGCAGGAGACGGAGCCCCTCAGCGAGCTGGCGCGCTGCCTGCTGGGGTTCGGGGGACAACGCGAACGGGAGATTCAGGTGCGAGGGCACAGCTGGGGTCGTTGCGCCGTCGGGCGAGCGCCGCGGCACCGGCCGGTGCGCGAGCGCACCACCGAGCCGGCGGGCCCGGGCACCGAGCCCACCGAGATGGAGGAGCAGCCAGGCAGACCGCACCGCGCGGTAGAGCGCCTCGCGGGCCTCCCGCTCGTCGACGCCCGGTCGAGCGAGGAGGTCGATCGAGAACGGGTACGGAGGGGCGAGAGCCCGCCGCGCGGGAATCTCCTGGTCACGAGCACGCGAGGGTGCCATGGAGAAAAAGAGGTACGCGCGGCCGGAGTCCCGCGCTGCCCGCCACTCCTGTGGCGCGCTCTGCTGCTCCTGCCGTACCCGAACCACGATCTTCGAGGCGCCGGCCTTCCCCTCACCCCCGGCTTCGCCGAACGTCTCGGCCTCGAGGCGGCGGATCTCGGCGAGCGCCTGATCGTCGGTTCCGTAGAAGCCGCCGAGGAGCGCGCGCAGCCAGAAACGGAGCGCACCGCGGACGGAACTCGCCCGGAGCTCCGGATCGCCGCGCGGGTCAGCGCCGCCGAGGAAGAGTGGCGTCAACGTCACGAGAGGGAGGCGGACGGAAGGGAGTGAGTGCTCTTTGCTCATCAATGGCTCCTTCGCTTACGCCGTCGCCACAACCTGCTCGATCTCCTCGATCGCGACCGCAAAGTTGACGCCCTGCGCGGGGATCTCGCCAGCCCAGGGGATCCCCCCGATAGCCATCCCGACGACTCTGCCCTGCTCGTCGAGCAGCGGGCCGCCACTCACACCGGGATTCAGGGCTGCGTCGGTCTGCAGGAACTCTATGCCATCGAAGGTACGCCGTCCAGAGAGCACACCACGCGTGACGGTCGGCTCGCCCAGCAGCTGGTCACCCAGTGCGTAGCCGAGCGCCGTGAGGGCGCTCCCGAGCGGGAGCTGGCGCGACTGGCCGCGCGGCAGGGGCTGGACACCGACCAGCGCCGGCGCCTCGAGCAGCGCGACGTCGTGGCGCTCGTCACGCTGGCGCACGGTCGCTGGGTGTGCCGTCCCATCAGGTGCGATCACCTCGACACGTTCCCAGCCGGCAACGACGTGCGCAGCCGTGACGACGAGCGTCCGGTCGCTCTCGCGTGCCCAAACGAAACCGGTTCCCAAGCCGTCCGGCACCCGTACTTGGAGGACACCGTGGATCGCGCGGTTCACCATCGTCGCCCGGTCCCCCGGGTCAGCTGGGCCGCTCGCGATCGGTGTCGGCGCGGGGGCAGTCGGTGCAGGGGTGAGTGGCGGGACAGTCGGGATCGGCGTGACCGTGAGCACCACCCGCGTGTCGAGCGCCGGGACGTCGACCGGTGCCCGCCAGCGGGCGATGACCAGCCCAGCCAGCGCCAGCGTCAGGAGTCCAGCGAACAACACTGCGACGAGCAGCAGCGAGTTGGCTCGCCCCATGCCTGCCTCCTAGTACCCGAGCTGCGCCAGGAGCTGCTCGCGCTGGGCGAACAACTGGTCCAAGCGTCGCGCCGCTTGGAGCCCTCGTTCGTAGGCGTTCGCGAATGCGATGCGGTCACCGTATCGATAGGCGTTCTGCATGTCTGTCATCGCATCGATGAGGTTGTCGAACTCGTTGTGAATTTCGTCATCGAGGAGCACGACCTGCGCGAGAATACTACCAATATTTTCAGCTGTCGCGGCACGCTGCTGTTGGCGGCTGGCCTCCTCGCGCATTTGGCTGAGCTGACGGCTCTGCTCTTGGACCTGCCCGGTGAGTTCCTGAATCCGCTTTTCCTGCTCGGCGTTCGTCGCCATGAGCTCGTTCAGGCGAGACTGGAGGCGGTCTCGCTCGGCCGACAGCTGGTCGCGCTCGGTCGCCAACCGGTCGCGCTCGCTGGTGAGCGACTGCGCTTGTGCCTGGAAATCGCGGTTCGCCTGGGAGAGTGAGGCGATTTGCTCCTCGAGAGCTCGCTCGCGGGCCTGGCGGCGATCGAGCTCGACGTAAGCGAGCGCCCCGCTGGCCAACAGGGCGAGCAGGAGGAGACCACTCAGGATACCGAGCAACGTGACGGTGCGGTTCCGGCCGGGGGCTGGCGCGCTGGCTGACGCGGCCGAGGAGCGCGGCATGGCTGGCTCACCCGGTGCGGCTGGATGATCTGGCGGCGAGGGAGGCGCTGGCTGCCCCTTCGGCTCGTCCGGTGCGGGCAGCGAAGCATCGCTGCTGGCTGGGGAGTCGCCAGTCGCTTTCCCCGCGGTGAGGGGAAGGGCCGCGGTGTCCGGCGTAGGCACAGGATCAGGCACGGGTTGACCACAAGCAGGGCAGAAGCGTGCCTCAGCCGGTAAAGCAGCCTGGCAAGCGGTGCATCGCATCAGTGCACTCCCTTCGCGAGGAAGACGACCGGCTCGGACCCAGGCACTGCTCGCAGCTGGTTCCTGTAGCGCTCGAATGCGTTGGCGAAGGCTCGCAGGCCTGCTGCGATATCGTCGCGGCCTTGCCAGAGGAGCACCGGATCGCGGGTATCGAGCGCGCGACGGATACGGACCGCACCGCGCTCCACCAGTTCGAGTCCGACCATCAGCTCGGAATGGAACGCCGAGAGCGTCGGTGGTGGCGTCGCTTCGCGCATGGCTCGGGCGCAGTCCTGGAGGAAGATCAGGCGGCGCTCGATGTCAGCGCGCCAACCAGGAGCATCGAGGGCAGGATTATCGAGCAGGGCTGCGAGCGGCTGGAGTCCCGCGGCGAGCGGGAAGACAGTCGGGATGATGGCGTCGTAGTACGGGAGTTCCTCCGGCCGGGCCGTATCCCAGGTGACCGGTTGCTCGCCGAGCTGACCGTAGCGCCACTGGTAGTAATGGAGTCCCACGTTCCCGGCCTCGACGCGCCAGCCGGGTGGGTTATCCGGCGTATAGGTGAGCACGCGGCGCTCGAAGACCAGGACGAGGACGCGCTTGGGGACGCCGCCGACGCGGACGGTCGTCCAGTAGGCCTCGGTGAGCGGGAAGCCGGTGGCGTAGAAGGGATTCTCGAAGAGGCCGTCCTCCCGGAAGGCGCCATCGCTGTATACCGTGCCGCGCGCGTTCATGAAGTCCCAGAAGACGCTGGCCACCGTGTGATTCGTCTCGCGCACCAGGACAGCAGCAGTCACCCCGTAGCGGGCGAGCGTTTGGTCGGCCCCGACGGTGCCGTTCCGGTCGATGGTCTGGATGATGGTTATACCGACCGGTAGGGGCTGGTACCCCATGAGCGGCTGGAAGCTGACATAGGTCGGGGCGTTCGGATCGTCGAGATCACCAGCGACCGGGACGCGGGCAGCGGGAGCCTGGGCGAACCGGTTGTGGCCGAGCTGGACCTGACCGGTGATCAATTCCTTGGCCAGAAGCCCGTTGGTCACATACCAGGGATTGACGGGATCGGCACCGATATCGGTGATCTCCATGCGCGTTTTGTCAAAGTACTGGACCATGCGGAACCCGAGGACGTCCCTGTCGAAGTCGGTCGCTTCGTCGTACTCCTCGACCAGTACGTGGGTGATGGGAGCTGGGCCCCACATCCAGGTGCGGGCAGCACGTCCTTCGGCGACCGGGCGATCAGCCCGCGCCCAGGTACGCCAGAACGCGACGCTGAGGCCAGGCTGCTGGGCGCTCACAGGGAGCGCGGGAGCGAGCAGCGTCGCGAGCAGCAGGGCTGTGACGAACCATCGTGAACGCATCGTTCTCCACCTCTCGGACCACTCGACCACTCGTGACCAGGATCGTCGAGCGACGGGAACACAGGGGTTCCCATGCTGCAGGAACGAGCGCGGAGTGCGATACTGCGGTGCGGGAAGGAGGTCTGCGATGCAGGATCTGGTCCAGCGATGCGATCGCTATCTGGCGGAACACGAAGCGGAACACCTGCAGGCACTCGGGGATCTCTTGCGGATCCCGAGCGTGAGCGCCCTGCCGCAGCATCAGGCGGACGTCCAGCGGGCAGCCGAATGGGTCGCAGCCCGGCTGCGGGCGCTCGGCGTTCCGGAGGTGCGCTTGCTCGAGACGGAGCGAAACCCGATCGTCTTCGGGCATTGGCCGGTCGATCCCTCCCTCCCGACCGCACTGGTCTACGGACACTACGACGTGCAGCCACCCGACCCGCTGGAACTCTGGGAGACGCCACCCTTCGAGCCGACGTTGCGCGACGGTCGCTTGTACGCCCGCGGCGCCTCGGACGACAAGGGGAATCTCTTCGCCGCGCTCTGCGGGATCGAGGCGCTCGTCCGTATTATCGGTCATCCGCCGATCAACCTGAAGTTCTTCTTCGAGGGGGAAGAGGAGATCGGTTCGCCGAGCATGGCCGCGGCGATCCGGCAGTATCGCGAGCTGCTGGCCTGCGATGTGGTGATCTCGGCCGACGGAGGGATGTACGGGCACGATCAGCCGTCCCTCACGCTCTCCTCCAAGGGGATCTGCGCCTGCCAGGTCGATCTCCGGACTGCTGCCACCGACATGCACTCCGGTCAGTACGGTGCGGTGATCGCCAACGCGGTGCAGACGCTGGTGCAGCTGGCCGCGACGTTCCACACGCCGGACGGACGCGTGGCGGTCGCTGGCTTCTACGACAAGGTGCGGGAACTCTCGCCGGAGGAGCGGGCCGAGATCGCCGCCGTCCCGTTCGATCCGGAGGCATTCCTGGCCAACGTGGGGGCGAAGGCGTTGTGGGGCGAACCAGGGTATACGCCGCTGGAGCGCGCCTGGGCTCGTCCGACGCTCGACCTCAACGGCTTCTGGGGCGGGTTCCAGGGCGAGGGGATCAAGACGGTGACGCCCTGCGAGGCGCACCTCAAGATCACCTGCCGGCTGGTGCCGGATCAGGATCCCGAAGAGATCCTCGACCTGATCGAGCGGCACGTGCAGGCACACTGTCCGCCGTGGGCCGAGGTGCGGGTGACGCGCTTCCCCGGCTCGGCTCGTCCGTTCGCGATCCGGCGCGATCACCCGGCGCTGGCAGCCGCGCGCGCGGTGCTGCGCGAGCTGTACGGCAAGGAGCCGCTGATGATCCGCGTCGGTGGGACGATTCCTGTCGCCGAGCTCTTCCAGCGCGAGCTCGGAGCCGACATGCTGTTCTTCGCCTGGGGCATGCCGGACAACCGCGTCCACGCGCCAAATGAGTCGTACCGGCTGGAGGACTTCCGGACGATGGCACGCGGCTACGTGCGTTTGCTCCCGCGCCTGGCGACAGTCATGGCGCGGACCTGAGCAGTGAGCGGGAACGGGTGCGCCGCGCCAGGCGGGCTCCGAGGGCCGACAGCGGGACAAGCGGAGCCGCCCCGCGAGCGGGGGAAGGTCGGACTGAGGCTCTCGGCAAAGCTGTCAGCTGACAGCGAGCGCGGACGACTGCCGTCGATGGGCGGCCTCGGTGGGGAGGCTGCGACGGGTACCGAGTGGCATTCGACGTGGCACTCCGGTCCAGCATGGCCGACCGGCACCCAGTTACCGGCAGGGCGGCGTTCACGACTGGCTCGGTCGCGCGAGTGACGAAGCGGGACGAGCGCGTCGTCATCGTGTCCGGCAGCACAGGCATTTCATCGGCCATCCCGCCGCGTTGCCTCGAGAGGCACGATCGCGGCTGAGCCTGCCGCTGCCCCGATGCGCTCAGGCTGGCGGCGCGACGAGCGAGCACAGCCTGGGGGGGCGGTGGCTGGACTGCACCGAGCGGCCGGTGGGCGACTCATCAGCCAGCACACGAGTGCGGCTGACGGTGCAGCGCGCGGGCAGCGGCTTCCCTCGACACACGAGGACGGCGGCCGGTCGAGCGATGCGAGCAGCCAGTTCGCCCGCTTTCGCGAGCGAAGCTCGGCGCCGCGGCGAGCGGGGTACACGCGGCGGCTCGGGTCGAGGAGCGCGATCGGCGGCAGCGAGCGCTGGCGATTCGATGGTCGGAGAGCGCTCGGATCATGGCGGGGCCAGCCGGAGTGGTCCGTCAGGGCTCCGCGCCGACAGTTCGCTCCTCGACAGGTCTCTCGACATCTCGCAGAATGGACGCCGTACCGGTGCCGGCATCGTGGATCGCCATTGGGCAGGAGTCGGCTCATGGCCACGATGTATCCGCAGTTCCCGCGCTACTGTGGCTTCCAAAGCGATGCGGAGCGTCTGGTTTACGGCGTCCTCGCTCACCAGCTGCCTGACGAGTGCATCGTTCTCTTTGGGGTCCGGTTGTTGGTCCGCGACGGTCCGGACGAGATCGATGCGGAGGCCGACTTCATCATCGTGGAGCCGGAGTGCGGCGTGCTGGTACTGGAAATCAAGGGGGGCGGGATCCGGAGGGACGCACGCACGGGGCAATGGTTTTCCCTGGATCGGCGTGGGGAACAGCATGCGATCGGGAACCCGATCGAGCAAGCGCGGCGGACTCGCTATGCACTGGCACGGAAACTGAAGGAAGGACCTCGAACGAAGCTGTTCGACTATCCGATCCGGCACGCGGTGATCTTCCCGGATGTGACACTTCGACAGCAGTGGCTGGGTCCTGACGTCGAACCGGACATCGTGCTCGACGAGCGCTCGCTGACCGGTCTGCATGGAGCGATTCGCCGAGCCTTGGGCGGACCGCGACCGGAAGGTCCCTTGGCTCCGGCGGCGATCCAGGCCCTGGTCGATGCGCTGAGTCCGACGATCGAGGTGCGGAAGCCGCGGCTCGGACGACTCGTTCAGGAAGCAGAAGAGGAGATCGTTCAACTCACCGAGCGACAATTCGCCGTGCTCCGCTTGCTGGAGCGGCACCGCCGAGCGCGGATCGTCGGGCCGGCAGGATCAGGAAAGACGATGCTGGCGATCGAGAAGGCTCGCCAGCTAGCGCTGCAGGGCAACCGAGTCCTGCTGACGTGCTTCAACCGCAATCTGAGCAGGTGGATGCGGCGCACCTTGCAGGATGCTCTAGGGACAACCGAGCTGTTCGAGGGCGACCGACCGCTTCTCGTCGTGACTCACTTCCATGGGTTAGTGCGGGACTTTTGCGAGCGAACGGGCAGACGGTTCCAACCGCCAGCAGGTGATCGACGAGAGGAGGAGCGATTCTGGAAAGAGCAGGCGCCACAGATCTTGATCGACTCGGTGGAGCAGTTGCCCGACCTCCGCTTCGACGCCATCATCGTCGACGAGGGGCAAGATTTTCTGACCGACTGGTGGATCGCGCTGCTCGAGGTGCTGGGTGATCAGGAGCGGGGCTTCCTCTACATTTTCTACGACGATAACCAAACCCTCTACACGGACTCCCGGCAGCTCGAGTTTCCCATCGTCGACGAACCGTACATGCTTGCAGAGGTATTCCGCGATACGAGGCCGATTTTCGAGCGCTTTCGCCCCTTTTACCGTGGAAGCATCGAGCCGCTCTTCCGCGGTCCCGATGGACCCGAGGTCGAAGAAGTACCGGTCACCGGGCAGGGCGTGCTGCAGGCGCTCGCGAGCCGGCTGCGGCGACTATTCGAGGAAGAAGGAATCGAGCCCCGCGATGTCGTGATCCTGACACCGCGGAGCCGAGAGCGCAGCGCTCTCCGGGACAAGACACGGATCGCTGCGCGCTGGCAACTGACCTGGGAGCCCGTCGATCGCGAGGAGGCGAACCATCGCGTGCGCGCCTCGAGTATCCACGCGTGCGAGGGCTTGGAATCGCCGGTCGTGATTCTGGCCGAGCTGGACGACCTGGCACATCCGCGGGTCGACGAACTCTTGTCTGTCGCGCTTTCCCGCGCCCGCTCGCACCTGATCGTCCTCGGGGAGCTACCGGTCGATCTGCTCTCCCTGTGACGGGTTGACCGGGGCTCGCTCCCGCCTGATCGTTTCCGGGAAGCTACCGCGTACCCCGGCCCTGATCACCATCGTCAACCACCCTGAACAGGAATCGGGTAGTCTACCGCATACGCTCGTGGCTCGTCGCTGTCAGCCGCACCGAGGCCAGGTGCTGCGCGTTGCGCAGAGTGGTTCCCGCGAGAGACAAAAGCGAGTCGTTCGAGCGGCATGCTCGACGGGGCTGGCTTGTGGGGGGCTTTGGTCCTCAGCCTGTTCCCGGACAACTCGTTCCGTTCGATCGCTGGTGGCGTCGGAGGAGTACCGGGTCGCCAAGATCGACGACTCAGGGTGAAGAGAGACAGTCGCCACGGACGATCCTGTTCATGCCTGGCTGCGGGACAGCGTGGCTCGCTCGCGCCGGATCGAGCACGCGCCGATCCAGCGCGGCATCTCGAGACCGGAGAGGCGCGCCTGCCTCTCGAGTGCGGCCGGGGTGCCATCCGGGGACCACGAAGGAGAAAAGGAACCTGCCAGCTGGCGCTCGGTCACCGCCACTACGCGAGGAGCCGACGATCCTCCTGACGGCCGACCGGCGTCCGTGCGGATACCGGTTTCACTCCAGCTGGTTTACGCCAGCATCGCCCGACCTTCTCCAGCCAGGCACCGTGCGATGGGTATCCGACCATGAGCGACAGGATCCAGTACACTTGTTAACCGATTGTGCGACGCTGGTTTTCGCCGGCACGAGGGAGGACACCCGCCCGATGGCCATCGACCACCTGCTCGAGCAGCTGCTCGACCGCATCCGCCACGACCCCGACCTGCGCCGCCAGCTGGCCCAGCTCCTCTTCGGCCGCGAACTCGCCCAGCTGGCCGACCAACTGGCCCAGCTGGCCAGCCTCGTCCGCTCCCTGGCCGAGTCGACCCAGCAGGGCTTCCAGCTCCTCGCTGAACGCTCCTCCCTGGTGGAGCGCGAACTGGCTACCCTCCGCCGCGTGGTCGGGGAACTGGCTGAGCAGCAACGCGCGACCACGGCTCAGATCGCTGCCCTGACCGAGCGCATGGAGCGGGTAGAGGGCCAGATCGCTGCCCTGACCGAGCGCATGGAGCGGGTGGAGGGCCAGATCGCTGCCCTGACCGAGCGCATGGAGCGGGTGGAGCAGCAACAAACAGCCACGACCGAGCAGATTCGCCAACTTACCGAACGCATGGAGCGGGTGGAACAGCAGCAGGCGGCCACGACTGCACAGATCCAGCTGCTCGCTGCCCAAGTCAGCGAACTCGTCGAGATGACCCGGCGGCACGAGGACTCGATCGGGCAGCTGCGCGGCTGGTATTTGGAAAGCAAGGCCCGGGACCGAGCACCCGCGGTCTTCGGCCCCTGGCTCGAACGAGTCCGGTTGGCCCCGGTGGACGAGATCCGACGGCGCGTATTGCCCGTTTTGGGCAAGGAGGGGCTACGGCGGATCCTGGCGGCCGATGTCATCGTGAGCGGGCGGGCTGATGACCTCCCGAACGCCCCGACGGTATGGCTGGTCGTGGAAGTCTCGGCGGTCGTCGACCCCTCGGACGTCGCGCGCGCCTTGGAGCGGGCAGCCCTCTTGCGGCAGGTCACCGAGAACGTCATCCCGGTGGTTTGGGGTCCCCAGCTGACGGAGGAAGCCCGGTATCTCGCTGAGGAGCAGGCGCTCGTCGTGGTACGCGATGGTGCCCTGGAAGGCTGGGAGGCGGCCCTCCAACGGTGGGTGGCGACTGGCTAACGCTTTGGCCTGCTCGGAAAGAGCGGCGTGCGGCGAGGGAACGCGTTTGCGGCATGCGAGCGAGTGCTGGCCAGCATGCCACGGCAGTTCCACGCTAGCGCCCTGCCCCTCAGGCCGGCGAGTGTCGACCGACAGCTGTCGTTCGGCAGCATCGCGAGCGAACTTGGCCCTGGGCTGCGTGTCCACCGATGCAGCCGGGTCGTTGCACGGCGTGTGAGCCGAGGACCGAGCTCGACGGATTCTCGGACAGAGCAGGAGCGGACCGACCTCGCACGCGCTGAATCAGTGCAGAGCCAACTGCGAGCGTTTCTCGCTCGGGGCAGGCGCGCCGACCTCCGTCCGATCCCGCGAGCGAGGACCGGCTCTTTCACCCAACCTCACCAGCGAGCGCTGTGTCGCAGTCAACGCGCGGAGCGATCGGCTGGGACGCCGGTCGGACGGGACACGCTCGCCAACGGATCGCATGCGCGTTCGAACAGCGAGCGCGACACCACTCCGAGGTGGAGTGCGGGTGCAAGCGCCTCCGCCGCTACCGCCCCAAGCAAGCGGGGGCGAGAAGCGCGGAGACGCGTCGAGTTTCCTCGACGGATCGCGCAGCGATAGATGCCCGGGTGCGACGCACGAGGATCGAGTAGACCCGAATCCTGCTTGCGCGACGCCGGTTTTCCCCGGCACGAGGGAGGACACCCGCCCGATGGCCATCGACCACCTGCTCGAGCAGCTGCTCGACCGCATCCGCCACGACCCCGACCTGCGCCGCCAGCTGGCCCAGCTCCTCTTCGGCCGCGAACTCGCCCAGCTGGCCGACCAACTGGCCCAGCTGGCCAGCCTCGTCCGCTCCCTGGCCGAGTCGACCCAGCAGGGCTTCCAGCTCCTCGCTGAACGCTCCTCCCTGGTGGAGCGCGAACTGGCTACCCTCCGCCGCGTGGTCGGGGAACTGGCTGAGCAGCAACGCGCGACCACGGCTCAGATCGCTGCCCTGACCGAGCGCATGGAGCGGGTGGAAGGCCAGATCGCGCAGATGACCGCTGCGGTTGCACTCCTGGCATTGAGTGTGCAGCGACTTGACGATCACGTAGCTCGAGCGCGCAGCTGGTACCTCGAGGTACGCATGCGCGACCGTGCCCCGGCGATCTTCGGCAGCTGGATGGATGCCACGCGGGTCGTCCCACCGATGGAGATACGGAGGCTCGTCCGAGAGAGCCTGACACGCAGCCAGCTGCAGCGGCTGCTGGATGCCGACATCATCGTGACCGGCGAGTTGGACGAGCACCCAGCGACGCCTACGGTCTGGTTGGTCATTGAAGTCTCGACGACGGTCGATGCGAGCGACGTGGAGCGGGCACTGACACGTGCGGACCTGCTCCGTCGTGTCGTCCCGAACGTGATTCCCGTCGTCACCGGCGACCAGCTAGTGGACCAGGCACGGAAGATGGCAGAAGAGGAACGGGTCGTCATCGTTCGCGACGGGACGCTCACTGGTTGGGACGAAGCGATCGAGCAGTGGGTGGTGGCAGCCTGAGCGGGCATACCGCTGCAAGCCCGAACGGCTCGATCGCAGATCAGGACGCGATCGGCCGCAAGTAAAAGACGATAGCTGTCCGGGGACGGTTGTTGCGGTCGGGGACACCAAGGCAGAGTTCGTAGCCAGCGTACTCCATCTGTCCGACGTACCGGTACACGCCAGATCGTACCAGCTCGAAGAGATGAAGCTCCCGGCCCTTCTCGCGGTGTTCCAAGATCGCACGGTTGCCTCGCGTGAAGGTCATGTCGCCGTGCTGCCCCTCACCGCTGTACCGATAGAACCGGCCGTCTTCGCTCCACCCATCCCGGTAGCCATAGTTGCCCCCGCGAGGTGACGAGAAGAGCAAGACGACACGGCTCCCGCGCGGGGTGACAATGCCGGATTGACGCTGGCCGCCGACAAGCCGGTGGATATCCTCGCGCCGGTACTCGCGTCCGGGGACGAACATCGCCGCCACCTCGTCGAACTCACGATGAGAAAACGCCGTCCTGCACTGGATTGTACGCGAAGGCGTCACCGGTAGGGACAATGGTAGCAGGGGCTCTGAACGACCTGCCGTTCGGCAGCTCCTGACAGAGTCTGCTGCCGGAGGCTGCACTCACTGTGCTCCCAAAACGTGCACTGGGTAAGCGATCCGAACTTCCGCACGCGAGCAGTGCGGCTAAGATATCAACGGGAGGGCGGGTTGGCACGCATGGCCCGTCGGGTACTCGTCTCGGTGCACGATGTCGCACCAGCCTGGGTCGAGGAAGTCCGCTGGTTGCTGCAGGAGTTGGACGCGATCGGGGCGCGTCCGCGCAGTTTGCTGGTGATTCCGTTTCACCACGGGCGTGACGACCTCAGGCGCTGTCCAGAACTCGTAGAACTCCTTCGGGAGGAAGTCGCCAGAGGTTCGGAGATCGTGCTCCACGGCTACACGCATGCGCGAGCCGGGCGCTGGCGAGGCGACCCGCTCACTGTGGCGCGCGCGGCGCTCTTCGCGCGCGAGGTGGCCGAGTTCGCCAGCTTGGAGTGGCCGGAGCAACGGGCTCGGCTGATCGCTGGGCGCGAGATCCTGGCTGCGTGTGGGTTGGAGACGACTGGCTTCTGTCCACCGGGGTGGCTCCATACCGCGGAACTGCCAGGCTTACTCGCGGAACTCGGCTTCGCCTACCTGGTCGAGATGCTCTTCCTCGTCGATGTCTGCGACCAGCGCCGTCTGCCGACCCCCTGGATGGGCTTCATGGGAACCCCATGGCTGCACGAGGGACTCGCACAGCTCGGCGCCCGGCTTCTCGCTCCCTGGCGGGCACGAACCCGGACGATCTCCGTCTTCTTCCATCCACAAGGAGCACCCGATTCACCGGTCTGCCGACGAGCCTTACGCGAACTGGCACGCGAGCTGGAACGGGGAGGCGAACCGTCGACCTATGGAGCAGCGATCGCACTGCCCTGACCTGAGCATCGTCATCCCGGCCCGCAACGAGGCGGCGACGATCGAGCGCGCACTCGTCTCGGTCCTGCACCACGCCTGGCCGCTCGAACGGCTCGAGGTCATCGTCGTCGATAACGGTTCGACCGATGGTACTGCTGCCGTCGTGTGTCGCTTCGCTCACGCGCATCCCGAACTGCAGCTCCAGGTCGTGCACGAGCCGCGTCCCGGTGTGAGCCGGGCACGAAACCGCGGTGCACGGGTCGCGCGCGGGAAAGTCCTCCTGTTTTTGGATGCCGACTCGCGCCTCGCACCGACGATGGTGCCGGCCGTTCTGGCCCACCTGCATCGCGGCGAGGCCGCGGTGAGCCTGCGGGTGGTTGCGGACTCCAACGACCCGATCGACCGTGCTTTCTTCTTCCTGGCGACCTGGATGAAGGAGCGGGTACGCGTCCCGACGCAGCTGTGCGCCGTACACCGCGACGTCTTCTGGGCAGTGGGCGGCTTCGACGAGCGGCTGCGCATCGCCGAGGATTACGATCTCTTGCGGCGGATCCGAGCGGCCGGCTGGCGAGTCGGCTTCGTGACTGAGAGCAGCGTGCTGACATCGCCGCGGCGACTCCACCGCTGGCCGCTGCGCCTGGGACTTCTAGTGACCGCGCTGCAATGGTTGGTGGCGCTCGCCGGTATCGGCCGAGATTGGCCCTATTGAGGTGGTGCAGAACGTGGCCGGGACGATCGACATTTCAGTGATCATCCCGGCCCGCAACGAAGAAGCGTTCGTCGCTCGTGCTCTGCGCTCCATCGCCCGGCAAGCCTGGCCACTCGATCGCCTCGAGGCGATCGTGGTCGACAACGGCTCGACGGACGGCACGGCCACCGTCGTCGAGCACCTCGCCCCGTTACTCGTCCCGCTCCGGGTCGTACTGGTCAGCGAGGCCAAGCCGGGGCGCAGCCGAGCGAAGAACCGCGGGGCCGCAGTGGCCCAGGGGACGCTCCTGCTCTTTTTGGACGCCGACTCGGTGATGGCACCGACACTCGCCAGCGAGCTCGTCGCGCACTGGCATACCGGCTATCCGGCAGGAAGCATCCGCGTCATCGCGGAGACGACGGATCGGCTCGATCGCTGGTTCTTCGACCTCATGGAACTCGGCAAGACGCTCTTCCGTATCCGGGCACAGATGTTGTACTGTAGCCGGGCGTGGTTCGAGCGGGCGGGTGGGTTCGACGAACGGTTCGAAATCGCCGAGGACCGGGAGTTCCTGCAGCGACTTCAGCGAATGGGAGTTCCGGTTTGCCACCTGACGACGAGTTGGATCGCCACATCACCGCGTCGCCTACGCCGACTGCCGCTCCGCCTGGGACTGGTGATCACCTTTCTCCGCTGGCTCCTCGCCGAACTCGGCGTCGGTCGGCACTGGCGCTATTGAAAGAACTGCCCTGGTGGCTGATCCGTCTGGGACGCGCAGGAGGCGGGCGAGCGATCGGCCTCCTTGCGGTCTGGCTGGGCTGGGAGCGGTTGACGGAACTGGTGTGGCGACCACAGCCGGTCCGGCCAGGAGGGTTCTTTCGCTACCGGATCGTGCGCTACCGCGGGCCGACGATGATCCTGGCCGACGGGACGCGGATCGAGCCGGGTGATACGATCGTCGAGCTCCACTTCGACAATCGGCGGTTGCTCCGGCTGTGGCTGGCCGGTGCATCGCTTCCCTGGGAACTCTTGCGCCTGGCACGCGAGGACTTGGCGGAACTCGCCTGTCGGATCGCACGGGGCGAACTGGGCGAGGTACGCGCGCTCACTGGGGTGACGCTGTTCGCGCGGGCTGGGCGCCGCTTGGGCTTTCAGGTCGAGCCGGCGCCACCGACCTGGTACACACGCTTGCAGCGTTTCTTCTTCGTCGGCCTGATCGCCATCTACCACCCGCTTGGCTGGCGAATGGCCGAACGCTACCGGGAACGGGCCTGGCCCGGTCGAGCCTGGATGAGCCGAGCGAGCTTGCTGGCACGCTACGGCGCAGGTTGCTGACGCCGCTGGCGAGGCGGAGCGGGTGCGGAGACGAGCGCGGAGGTCTCAGCGCGCAGCAGTTGGCGCAGTCCCCATCCTTCGACGAGGAGCAGCAGCGTGACGATGACCGCGCTCGCAACGCACCACTGGCAGATGGCATGGATGACGAAGAGTTCGAGGTAAGTGAGATACCCGGAAAAGAGCGTTCCGGCGAGCGCGATGCTGGTGTTGGCGCTGGTGAGGAGTTCGGTCTGGTGAACGAGGCGCCAGCGCACGACGCCGAGCCCGAGCAGCACGAGGTACATGAGCAGCCCCAAGAGGGCGATCGGAATACCGCCCAGCTTGGCATAGGGACTGTTCTGCACGGTCGCACAGTCGCCGAGGCCACAGACGAGGAGCGACTCATCGTAGGCCACGAGCGTGAGATACCCGGCCACACCAGCTCCAGCCAGAGCGAGAGCGAGCGAGACCAGCTGCCAGCGAGGACGACCGCTCACTTCGATGCCTCCTCGATGCGCTGGGTGAGATCACTCAGACTGCGGATGGTGAAGGGCGCGCTCCCGTTCACGCTGAAGGACGGCGTCGCACGGACACCGAGCGACTGGGCTTCGCGCACCATCTGCTGGACCTCGTCGGCGTGCTTGCCCTGGCGGAGACAGGAGCGGAAGGCATCGACATCCAGACCGGCGACGCGCGCGATCTCCTCCAGACGCCGATCGGTGAAGGCCCCGACGTTCTCACCGGTCTGGTTCGCGTAGAGGGCAGCGTGAAACTCCCAGAATTTCCCTTGATCGAGTGCACAGGCCGCTGCTTCGGCTGCCCGGACCGACTCCTTGCCGATGAAGGCGAAATCACGGAACTCCCAGCGCACTTTGCCGGTCACGATGTATTGCTCGAGAATGGTGGGGAAGAAACGCTGCTCGAAGCTCTTGCAGGCCGGGCACTGGTAGTCACCCCACTCGATGACATACACGGGAGCGTTGGGGTCGCCGAGGACACGGCCGTCGCGCGGAACGCTGGTGTACTTGGAGACATCGGGCATTTGGATAGCGGCCACCTCGCGAGCGCTGCGCTGGCTCCACCAGATCCCGACCCCCGCCGCGACCAGGGCGATGACGACGGGAACAGTGATGAACAGCACGCGACGCCGGCGAGCCCGCCGCTCGGCTTCCAGCTTGCGCTGCGCCCGGCGCGGCACGCGCTCAGCTTGGGACGCTGCAGGCGGCAGGTTCTCGCGAGACGACGACATGATGCAGACTCCTCTCCGCAGGTAGCGCATCGTCTTTCTTGGCGGAATCGTACCAAACACCAGCCTCTGACCTGGATCGCTGGATCGGAGGGGACAGGTGGCAAGCCGGCAACGAGTACACTCAGGCTGTGCGGGAGACGCAGACCAGCATGTCAAAGGAAAACACGCCGACGCTGACTGCCTGTGAACAGAAGACGCTCGAGCCCAGCTGGACGGCAGCCCTGGCCACAGCGAGCGGTCGCCGCTGGCTCCGGCGGGCCGTCCTGCCCGTCCTCGAAGGAAGCCGCGCGACAGCGCTAGCCAATCTGCTCCTGGGCTTTCGCGACGACTTCCGATGCGAGCAGCGCGACTTCTCGACGCGAGCCGTCGTCGAGCGAGCGGACCAGACAACGCTCGCTGCGAATCTGGAATGGCTCGCCGGGAGCAATGCCGCGCTGGCGCTGTGGGAACGCTTGGCCGAAGAAGGGATCCCTAGCCTCGTCTCAGCTGCCCTGCGCGTGCTCCGCCGGGGCGACACCCGAGCGCGGGAACTCGTGCTGACCGTGCTCGTCGCCGATCCAACGCGGGAGATCGTTCTGCCGCCCTGGGCCGAGCGAGCGCTGCTCGTCATTGCGCTGACGGACCGCGACGAGGTGGTCCGAGGTCTGGCTGCCGAGACAGCGGCGGGACGGTGGCCCGAATTGCTCTTGCCCAATTGGCAGCACTGGACGCGCGACGGGAGCGGTCGAGCTCGCCGGGCGACCTGGCGCCTGGCGTTGCGCGTCGACGCACGCGCTCGGATGCAGGCAGCAGCCCTCACGTTCGCCGAGGAGGAACCCGCAGACGTGCGCGCTGACGCGCTCTGGGCGCTCGGTCAGGTCCTCGCCACTGCGGAGATCGCGCCGATCCTGGCCAGAGTGGTCCAGCATCCGCGACCAGAACTGGCCGAGGCAGCCGCAGAGCTCCTGTGGGCGCGACACCGGCATCCGGAACCGGCCCGAGCAGCCCTCGCCAGTCCACACCCGAGAGTGCGCGAGATGGGGAAGCGACTACTGGATCCCCGGCACGGATCTCCTGCTGCAGGCGGATCCCGGCCAGGAATGCCCTTTCCCTGGTGGTAGCTGGGCGAACCAGACGCTGTCTCTCCACCGGGCGATTCCGCCCCTCCTCGCCGCGCCGAGGCCGCAAAGCGCTCGCTTTCTCAGGACCACTGTCTCCTGTGCGACCGCGCGGAGGAGAGCGCGAGCGGGCAAGGCACGGTCGGCAGCAGCTGAGATCCTGACCACAGTCGTCGTTTGAACGAGGGTCGTTCCGCTCGGGTCGGTACGGCCACGCAGTATCGGGCGATGTGGCGCCTCGTGCTCAACGAGCCACGCGCTGGAGCTGCAACCGTTCCGGCAAGATCTGCGCAGGCTTAGGAGTTTCCCCGACGGGAGCGCGCTTCGCCGCGCACGACGATGGCGAGTGGCTGCGAGGCCCACTCGTCCCGATCATCACCACGAGGGCGCACTGTCAGCGGGGACACTTCGGGCTCGGCAGGACGGCTGGGGAGCGACCCGCTGGCTCGCGGCACGACACCGGTAGCCGAGCGAGGATCCGACGAGCACGGACTGGCCACGGTGCCTTCCTCGCCGGTGAGAGCCGTGCGCTCGACCAGCGTCCACGCCCCGGACAACGATGCTGGCGCAGCGAGTAGGAATCGTGGCCGGTTGCGAGCAGGATGGATGCTCAGCTGGCACTGTTCCCGCCCTCCCACTCGGCGAAGGTGACGATGTGGATCTCGACTGACCGACCGAGCAGGGTCGCGAGCACCTCGCGGACAGGCGCGAGCCAACGCCGCTCGAGGTGGCGCCGGACCGTCGCGCTGGGAACACCGAGCACGACCGGTCCGGCGTCGGATGCAGCCAGCAGTCGAGCGGGTCGGATGCATTCGGCGATGGCCGAAGCTGGTAGACGCTCGCTCAGATGCTCCTGAGCCAGCGACCAGAGCGGGGCGAGTCCGGCGGACTGCTCGCTGTTCGATCGCTCCAGCACGCTGGGAGAGTTGCCCAGGGAGACCGCTCGCGAGGAACCGCCCGGTGGGGAAGGAGAAGATTGCGAGCGAGTCAGCCGCGCGGCGAGCGCTTCCTCGAGCAAGGTGACGAGTCGATCGAGCGTGTCCGGCGCGAGGAGCCCGTCGACGTGAAGACCCGGAACGGCGGAACTGGCGAGAGAGGAAGCTGGCTGAGAGCTTACTGCCCGTGTGGTCGCAGTGCTCGACCGAACGGCGTGACGCGCCCAGCGAGCGAGGATTTCGCGGATGCGCTTCGGGGCGACGTAGCGCGAGCCGGACGCGACGGCTTCGCGGATCGCGGCGACGAGGAGTTCAGCTGAGCTTTCACCGCGTGCGCTGGCCAAGGGGAGGAACTCCCGCTCGAGTTCGGCCAGGAGCGTCCGCTCCAGCGGCGATGCGGGACGTGCGTTCGCCGCTTCGTAGCAGGCGATGACGTGCGGCGACGGTTCGAGCAACGGACCGGCACCGCCGGCTGGCGGCTCAGCCACTTCCTGAGGATCGCGGGCAGTCGTCGTAGTCGTTGGGTCACTTTGGTGATACGTCGTGTCGTCAGGAGCAACACTGCTTGCCTCCTCTCTGTTGGCCGGGCCAACACTGCTTCGGTTCTCGCTGGGGAAACCATCGTCGCTGGGTGCAACAACGGTCGGTGAACCACTGTTGCTCAGCGCAACATCGGCGGGCTGAGCAGTGTCGCTCTGGGCAACAGTGGTGCTGAGCGATGCGGCTTGCTCGTCGCTGGCTGCTGTGCTCTTGCGCCGCGCGTGACCGGCGCGCGTACGAGCCGAGGCGCGGGCATCCTCAGCGGCCGCTCGAGCGGCCAGCTTCTGCCAGAGGGGGTGCTGGCGCACGACCGGAAGGATCTGGTGCCAAACGTTGTCGCGATCGATCGGGGCGAAGCGGGGGGAAAAGACGTGTCGGATGTAGCGGTAGACGGCGTCGTCACGGGCGGCCAGCTCGACGACGCGCAGCACTGCCTCCGGGGTGAGGACGAAGCCATCGGGGCGATCTTTGACGCGGTAGAAGTTGTGGGGGACTCGCCATCGACGACCGGCCTCGTCGGTTCGCGTGACCATTTCCTTGCGGATCTCGATCAGATCGAGCGCGACCAGGATCTTGTTGATGGTGATCAGTTCGGCACGATCCTCCCCGTAAAACGCTGCTTCGGCCTGCTGGGACGGGAATGCGTACCCACGATAGGGTGAATGCTCCCGACGGTCGGTCCAGACGGTATAGGAATTGAGCAAACCGACCCCCTTGAGACCGATCAAGGGCGCGAACTGCGTGATGATGGTGTTCCAGTGCCAGAACCAACCGCGCCGACGAACGTCGTCGCCGCTGCGCTCGGGCTGCTCATCGGCCGTCAGCGGTGGATCGGGCATCCGGCGCTCCCCTCTGCTGCGCCACCCAGGCGTCATGATAGCGCCACGCAGTACTGGATTCAAGTCACAAGGCAGTTTCCTCCATTACCTCCGCAATGTACGTGGACTATCGGTGATGATCCACGCGTCTCCGGTGATGTCCGGACGAGCGATCCCTGCCGCTCGTGGTGCCACGCGAACGGTGCGCAGCTGGCCGGAGTGCTTTTCCACCGCTCGGTAGGCGCGTTGATCAACTGCATGCCGGCGAGCGGCGTGGGCACCGATTCCTGGTCCACTGGGCACACCGGCGCGCCCGCGGGGCGTCAGGTGGCCGGCACGTCGGGTGGGACGCTGCGTCGCCATCGAGGCCTGACCGGTGCGGGCGCGCCGGTGCGTTGTCGGGCTTTGCTGGCCGAGCCCGACTCAACGCCGAACGATCAGGCGGAAGGCAGGAACCGGCTCCTCCGGCGCGCGGTGCCTGGATGCGGACGAGGAGGAAGGATTCGGTCAGCTGGCGCAGGCTGGTCGCGCCGGTGACGGTGCGGCTGCTCGCCGATCGGCTGTCCGTTGGCCCGCGCCCGGCTCGCGATCGCTGCCAGCGCAGTCGCACGGGGGAGGCGGCTGGGAGGCGGCTGGGAACTGGTCCACCGCGCCCGAGCGCGCCGAGACGCACGACCGCGCGCGAGAGGCGGCTGGTCGACTCGTGTCCAGCGAACCGGCGTCGTACGGTTACTGAACAGTACGCGCGTCACGAATGCGTTTTCCGATCCGGCTGCTGTCCCAGCGGAGCAGGCTTGGCTGGTCGCGCAACGATCCGCCCTCACTTAAGGACACAGCACGAAGGGTCGGAAAGCGGACAGGCAGGATCGAGGCGCCGACACAACGCGAGTGGGCGAGACGGGAGATCCAGTCGGAGAGTGAACAGGCGGGATGGAGATTGGCTCACTGGGCGTCGAGCCCGGGCTGCTCGATCGGGCGCTGTGGGGACGCTCGACGGACGAACGGCGTCCGGGCGAGCGGGTAGGGGTGGCACGGTGCCGGAGATCCAGTCGAGCGCGCTGTGCTGGTCGTGCGCGACGTTCGGCCCCGGCCGCGGAGGGGACCCGCGGCGATCTCGCTCTCTGCCTCGCTCTGTGTCAGGAGAGTGGCGGGATCACGCGGACACGTCGGCGCACTGGCAGGGAGAAGCTCAGCGCATCGGGTGCACCGACTGGTTCATCGCAGCTGAGCCGTTTCCCGGCACGGGCTGCGCTGGCTGGCTCGGTCGAGGCGCGAGGGCGGACAGCGCAGCTCGACAGGGATCGGTGCCGCTCGTTCTCGGTCGGGCGGAACCAGCCTCCCCCGCGCGATCGGACGGTGGGGGGCGATCGCAGCGGCCGAGGCCGGGAGGGAGCGAGCGTGGCGAAGGGACAGAATAGTCGGGTGGTGGTCGCAGAGCGGGTGGAGACAGCGTCGGAGCCACTCTTCGGGTACGAGTTCCGCTATGGGTGGGGGTTTCGGGCGTTCGTGACGTTCGCCGGCATCAACGTCGTGGGGCTGATCATTTGGGCGATCATCGCCGTCAACTCGCCGACGATTCATCCAGGGCCATGAGGCGCGGCTGACGAGGCTACTGTCGCATGAGCCTGGCACCGGCTGCTGCCGAGGGGCGACTGGTCCGTGAGGTGCTCTGGCATGCGGTGATGAGCAGCCTGAGGATAGCTCCCGTGTGCGCGGAGAGGGACGCGAACGCGGGGGGCGCTGTCGCGCCGGAGAGAAGTGACCGTTCGGCGAACCGGCCGGTGCGAGCGCGGAGGTGCTCGATCGCGAACGGCGGAGCTTCGTCGAGGGAGCGCTGGTCGGGCCGCTGCTTCCTGCCATGAGGAGCCGTCGGGTGTGTCGGTACGCCAGCCATGGTGCTGCAGCGGTGCGCGAGCGGGGCGCGCCTGACGAGCGTCCAGTGACGCCTCCCGGCGCGTGACGCGGAGCGACGACGCAGCGAGCGAGCCACGTGAGGGTCGGAGAGGCCTCCCGCGGGTGACCGGGGGGTGCGATATGGGCAACGCGCGAACTCGCTCGACTCACGAACGGCCGTACTGGGCGAGCGAGAGCGGCACGTCGTCAGCCACCAGCCGCGGCCTGAACACTGATGGAGCGACGTCGAACGGAGCATGCTGCGTCGATAACGCCGGCGGTCGCTGGAGTCATCGCTACTCTGCCGCTGCGCTGCTGCGTCGGGGAGGTATCTGGTCCCCCAGCGCAGAGTAGAACTCCTCCCCGCACGACCATTCGGACCATTCGAGCCGCGTGGTCAGCTCCAGCGATCAGCCCTCGTTCAGTCTCGTCCTCACCAGACTCGAGCCGACTGGCGCGCGTGCTCTGGGGACTCGGCCGGCACGATCGCCCGCCAGACTGGCTGCGTGCCGACTGCTCGCCGCGCGCTTCGCTGCGTGACGAGTCGCTGGACTTTCTTCGAGCGATTCGTCACGCGTGCCGTTCACGCGCTTCTCCATCATCGTCGCGTGCTGCCTCCCGTGCGATGTGCGTACTCCCGTACTGGACCGGGGCTGAGCGGGCGACGCTTCGCGCGGTGATCGGGCGCGTGGAGAAGCGTCATGCGCGAGGTGTCGTCGCGGTCAGCGCGTCCCACTGCTGCTGCAGTGGCGTGGCCGAGTGCTGGGGAAAGGCGTGATGAGTAGCGTAGAGAGTCGCGTCCACCATTTACTTGACTGATCCCGGCACCGTTGCTAGAATGGTTGTGTGACGATCGTGCTGGAGGGTTGGCAATGGCGATCTTGCTTCCGTACCGGACCGATCCACGCTTGCTGTTCCAAGTCATGGAATACGCCAAGGGAAGAGGCATTGACCGGAGCCTGCTGGAAGCTCGCTTGGGCGGTGGAGAGCCGTTGCGGGAGACCCTGAACGCGCTGGAGCAGTTGGGATTGATCGAGCGCGATGCGAGCGAAATTCGGCTGACGGAGGCTGGGCGACGACTGGCTTATGCCACCGATGCGCTCGAACGACAGCGCGAGTTGGCACGGGTGGTCTTGAGCTACCCGCCGTACGGTGGGGTGATCGAGCGAGCGCTGCGCGAGGGACTGAGCGTGATCGATGGTCCTTGGGTGGAGCGGGTTTGGCAAGTGGAGATGCGGCTGGGCCAGCCCCGCAACAGGGTCGAGGAAGCGCGCACCTTCTTCTTCAAGTTGGCGGAGGAGGCGGGGCTGGGGATCTTTCGGCGCGGGGTACGCGGCCAGCCCTCGCGACTCGTGTTAGCGTCGGACCTCGAGGAGCGGCTGCGAGTGCTGCGGCCGCTCCTCAGTGGCGGTGGGGCTGAGCCGGAGCCAGCACCACGCGAACCCGCCGCGGTGTCGGGTGTGACGACGGTATCGTCCGAGTTGGCTTCGGCGCCAGTGCCGGAGCGAACGATAGCCGCACCGGCTGGTGCCGCGGTGACGATCACGGTGTCGGTCGACCTCACGGCGTGGGAACTGGAGAAGATCGAGGCGTTCCTGCGCCTCCTCGGCGTGGTGCCGGGACGGAGCGAGCCGTCAGCGTGAGCGACCGGGCTCCGGTATCCGAGTCTCGAACGCTCACCCAGTTCCTCGACCAGTTCAGCGCATAGAGTGCGCCGCTCGTTCCCGCGACGGTCGGTGGAGTTCTCCGGAATGGTCTCGATGTAGAAAATCGTCATGGCAAAGCGATGCTCCCGCGCTCGCGGTCGTCGAGGGCAACAACCGAACGGTCAGAGGGCCGCAGAACCTGGAAAATTTCGCGAAGAAAGTGGACCCGAGAGCGTCCCTGCCAGCCGTAGAGGATGGGAGCCACCACCGTGACTGGCCTACGAGGCGCTCGTGCTGGTGAGTGTGCGCTGCATGGCGGTCCGGAGAGTCGTTTCCCTGACGGCAGTGGGCTTCGGAGCGACGGTGATCGCGCGAGACTGCGGGAACCGCGGCAGTTTTCGTTCTCGCTCGTGCGGGTAGGGCTGCCGAAGGCGCGGTGACGTGGCGCAGGCTGTGGATGCGTTCGTGTGGCGCGCGTCCCGTTTCTGCGAAAAGGACCCGACGACCTGGTAACGAGCGGGAACCGATCGCTCGCGCGCTTTTCGTGAGTCCAACGCTCTTCTGCAGGGGCACAACGGGACGGAACGCGAAAGCGTGCGCTCGGCTGATGTGCCCTGGTTCGGGTCGGGTGCCTTCTCGACCGGGAGGGTTCCCAGCGAGATGGCAGGTTTCGGCTGATGCTGGACGACCACCGATGTCCCGCGAAAACCGCGGGGAGCCAGCGTTGTCTGGTGGGTCCTGGGCCGGCGAGGGGCTGTGAGTGGCCAGCAGCTCGGTTATCCTTCCGTCAGGTGCAAGGCATGGCGTGCTCGGGAAGGTGCGGTGCAGATCATGCGAGAACGCGTGCGTTGGGTCGGGCGCCTGGCGTGGGTGAACGCAGTCGCGATGGGACTGGTGCTCCTTTTGGGGGCAACGGTCACCGCGACCGGATCGGGTTTCGGCTGTGGGGAGTCGTGGCCGCTCTGCCATGGCCGGTTGCTTCCGCCGCTCACGGCGGAGGGGATCATCGAGTACAGTCACCGGCTCGCCACGCTGGTGAGTGGGCTGGTTCTGGTGGCGTTGCTCGCGCTGACGATCGTGGAGCGGCGAGAACTCTTCGCACGGTGGGAAACGCGGATCGTCGCGGGGCTGCTGGTCGGGACGCTGCTCCTGCAATCGGCGCTCGGGGCAGCGGCGGTGCTGGCGCCGCGGCATACGCTGGTCATGGCGGTGCACTTCGGTGTCTCGCTCACTGTCTTCGCCAGCGCGCTCCTCTTGGCGCTCGTCCTGACGCGGGGCGAGTCGTTGCGGGCACGTCGGCGACTCCACGTGCCGGCTGGGGTTGTCCGGGCCGCCTGGGGACTCCTGATCGGGACGTACGCCGTGGTGTACCTCGGCGCGTACGTGCGGCACTCCCAGGCCAGTCTGGCTTGCCTGGATTGGCCGCTCTGCCAGGGCCGGCTGATCCCGGATCTGGTGGGACCGACGGGGGTAGTCTTCCTGCACCGGCTGAGCGCGCTCGTCTTGACGCTGGGCCTGGTCGGCCTGGTGGTGCGACTGTGGCGAGACCGGGTGCTACGGCGCGAGCGTCCAGACCTGGTGTGGAGTGGGTTGGTCGCGCTGGGTTTGCTGCTCGCCCAGTCGGTGACGGGTGCCTGGGTGGTCTGGAGCCGGCTCAGCCTGGCCAGCGTGCTGGGGCATGCGGCCGTGGTGACGCTCCTGTTCGGTACGTTAGCGGTATTGGCGTACCAGTCGCTGCCGGAGCGGGCACTGATGGAGCGGGCTGCCCGCGCTCCCGTTGCTGGTGTTTCGGTCTCACAGTGAGTGGAGGGGTCGAGGACGAGGGGGAACGGTGACGGAGGAAGCGGACCATCCTGGTGACGCGTGGCCAGCGAACATCGTGATCCGGGTGCGGGGACCGTACTACGACGTGCTGACGCCGAAGGGGGTTCTGCGCTGTGTCGTGCGTGGCGCACTCAAGAAGGAGCGCCGGCGGGAAGACCTGGTCGTGGTCGGTGACCGGGTCGTGGTGCGCGTCGTCGCCCCGGGAGAGGGAGTGATCGAAGCGGTCGCGCCGCGGCGACGCGCGTTGGTACGGCGAGCGCGCGATCGGGAGGCAGCGCAGGTCATCGTGGCGAACCTGGACCAGCTGGTGGTGGTCATGGCGGCTGCCCAGCCGGAACTGAGCTTGGGGATGCTCGATCGCTTCCTGGTGGTGGCGGAGTCGCAGGATCTGCCGACGGTTATCTGCCTGAACAAGATCGATCTCGACCCGGCTGGACGAGCACGAGCGATGCTCGCGCCATACCGAGCGATCGGCTATCCGGTCGTCGAAACGAGCGTAGCCAGTGGAGCGGGCCTGCACGAGCTCTGGCAGACGATCGAGGGGAAACTCTCCGCGCTCGCGGGACCCTCGGGGGTTGGGAAGACGAGCCTCGTGAAAGCGTTCCGGCCGGACCTGGAACTCCGAATCGGTGCGGTGAGCGAGGCGACGGGGCGTGGCCGACACACAACGACCGCGAGCGAACTCATCCAGCTCGACGAGCGGACATTCCTGGTCGATACGCCGGGTATCGGGGTGCTGCACCTTTGGGCGATCCTGCCGGAGGAACTCGACCGCTGCTTCCGAGAATTTCGGCCGTATCTGGGTGCGTGCCCGTACCGGGATTGCCGGCACCTGGATGAGCCGGGCTGTGCGGTGCGCGCGGCGGTCGAAGCGGGTGTCATCGACGCGGGGCGCTACGAGCGGTACCGTGCTCTCTACCAGGATCTCGTGCAGGAGATGGAACGGTACGGACGGTGGGAGATCGAGCGGCTGTGGCGCGGAAGGAGAGCGAGGTGAGCGACGAGCTGGTCTCGACGGTACGGGCAGCGGTGGAGTCGACGTTGCGCGAGCAGCATCAGGTCCTGCGGGAACTCGTTCAGGGGCTCAGCCCAGCGGTCCTCAACTGGTCACCGGGACCGGAGATGAACACGATCGCTGTCCTGGTCGCGCATCTCCTTGATGCCGAGCGCTATCTCGTGGCGGCGGCACTGGGCGAGGTGGTCGAGCGTGACCGCGAGCGCTGGTTCCGGTACGAGGCGCCGAGTGCACTCGCGCTCCTCGAGCTGATCGACCAGACCGAACAGGAAACGAGCGAGCGACTCACCCGGCTCACCGGCGACGCACTGGCCCGCGAGTGGTCACCGCCTAATGACCGACTGGGACGTCGCTTCAGCGGGATGCGCTGGCTGCTCCATGCCATCCAGCACAATCGGGAGCATATCGGGCAAGCGTTGCTCACGCGACAGCTCGCTGCCCAGGGAGGGATCGGCTGAGCGGGGAGGCATCGGCGATGCCGCCATGGCTGTTGCGCGTCCTCGGTATCGTGGTCGCGCTGCTGCTGGTGAGCGGGCTTTTCCTCTTGGCCTTCGCCAAATCCGGGCTCTAGTGAGGGGGGACGGGGAAGCGCGAGCCTCACCCCGTACACAATCCGAGCGTCTGACCGGCCGCGCTGTCCGGCACAGTCTCGCTCCTGTCCAGTGATGGCGCTGAAAAAAAGAGCGGGACGGAATACCCGTCCCGCTCTCGTGGACTCGCTCAAGCAGCAGCGTGGCGACCGTCGCTGCCCGTCGTGACCAGTTCCCCCGCCGCTGGGGCGATTCCGGCGCGGAGAGCGCTGGCCACATGCTGGGCGTGCCGGTGCATCGCTTGGCGAGCGCCGAGTGGATCACCGGCGGCGATCGCCTCATAGATCGCCTCGTGGTCTTGCTGGAAGCGGGTGAGCTCCTCCGGTGCCCGTGTGGCCCACAGCCAGTTGGCGAACAGCACCTCGCTGAGCGGTCGCTGCGCATCGCGGAGGAGGCGGTTTCCGGCACTCTCAGCGATCGTCGCATGGAAAAGCGCATCCAGATCGAGGTAGGCTGCCGGATCATCGACCACCTTGCGCATCCGCTCGACCAGGTCGCGCAACCGAGACAGCTGCTCAGGGGTGCGGCGGGTCGCGGCCCGCTCGGCGGCACCGACGTCGAGGATCTCGCAGAGCTCGAGGAGTTCACTGAGCCGGCTCGCGTCCGGGCTCGAGCGGACTTCCTCGAGGAGGACCATCGGGTCGAGATGGTTCCACTGCTCGATCGACTGGACCCACATCCCGCTGCCATGTCGGACCGTGATCAGGCCCTTCTCGACGAGGATACGGATCGCCTCCCGAATGACGATGCGACTCACCCCGAATTGCCGGGCCAGTTCCGGCTCGGACGGCAGCGTGGTGCCGGGCGGCAATGCGCCACTGACGATTTGCCGCAGAAGTTCCTCGACAACTCGCTGGTGGAGTCGTGCCTGGGTGATGGGCTTCGCAGTGACCGGTATCGCTCTCGTCATGATCCTCTCCTTTATGTGTTTCTCCGACGCAATATGTTCGCTTCTAAAGTTTACCCGTTGCGCTTCGATGAACGCGGCGGTGATGCCCGCCACTCGGATAAGTGTGCCAATTCTGCCTCGTGCAGTGTGCCAGGGTTTTCTCGACTCCGCTGTTACGGCGACACAGCGCACCGTAGGTGCCGGAATGGCGAGCCGACGTTCGATCCCGCCGCGCCGGTACGGTCGAGTGTGATCGGCTGTGGCGCAGAGCGCGCGAGAGCGGGGGCGTGGCCAGCTGGCGCTCCTGGCCCGGCTCGAGCAGCGCGGGAACAGCCGCTGGCTCTCGCTGTTCTCCGTTCCTCGGGAACACCTCTCCTCGGCGGTGCAGCTCGGGGGCGACACAGCATCAGGGCCGGAGGCGGATGCCGAGCGCGTGCGCGAGTGCGACGGCCAGCGCGGACCAGCTCAGGACGAGCGCGGCGTCCGGCACGACCGCTGGGAGAACATACGCGATCAGGAGCAGAGCGATCGCGATCGCGGCCCAGCGCCAGCGGCGACCGAGCAGGCGACCGGCGGCCAGCGCAGCAGCGACGAGCATGCTGGCCGCGATGACCGGCTCGCTCGTCGCGGAGACCGCTGGCTGGAGCGCGATGCCGAGTCGTCCCGGCGAGAGTGGCCCGGTCAGCGCGCTGGCCAGTGCGCTGGCGCTGGCACCAAAAGTCGGAAGCCACACCCAGGCACCGGTCGGATGATCGAGCCGGGGGACGATGTACCGGGTCACGACGAGGGTACCCAGTGCCAGCCCGCTCAGTGCCGCGATCTCCACCAGGCCAGTGAGTCGCAGCGCCAGGAGTGCGGCGAGCGCGAGCACGCCGCTGCTGAGCCAGCCAGTGACGAACCACCAGCGAGGAGCGAGGAAAGGACCGGTCATCGTCGCTGTGCCGAGGACCAGGACGAGGAGGCTCCAGCGCTGCCAGTCGGGAGAGCGGAGGACAGCGAGGAGCGCCGCGCCGCATCCGCCGGCGAAGAGCGCGAGCGCGATCCACGTCGACCAGGTGCACCGGGAGGGCAGCGCCGCGAGCACGAGTCCCAGCGTGCACCAGACGAGCGGGGCGAGCACCGGCTCTGGGTGTCTGGCAGCGGCGAGGGCGAGCGAGAGGCCAGCGAACGCGGCGGGGACAACTGCGGGGGCGGTGCTGGCACCGGCCCGTTGCCCGCTCCACCAGAGGAGGAGCGCCAGTGCGCTCGCCAGCACGGCGAGCACGGCGAGCGCAGCAGCTTGCTCGCTGTGGGCAGCCGTGCGGAAAAGCCAGCCGACCGTGCCGAGGGCGAGCGCTCCGTAGAGTGCGAGGAGCGCTCGCAGCACTGGTCGTTGCGCCTTCCCGGCTGCGACGAGCGGCGGGAAGGCAGCGATCCACGGGGCAGCGATGAGAAGCGCTGGCCGACCGCCGCTCTCCAGCCAGACCAGGAGGAGCGGGATGCCGAGCGCGAGCGGCGCCAGCGGCAGCCACTCCCAGGCGACCGGATCGCTCGGCCGGTGGAGGCTCGACCAGGCGAGACCGCTCGCCAGGGCGACGGTTCCGGTGACCCACAACGGGGCGAGTGCACCGGGGACGATCGCGAGTAAGGATGGCAGGACCGTGATCAGTGCCAGGGAGAGTGCGGCTGCCAGAAGGAAGCGGCGCTGCCAGGAGAGTGCCAGCGCGGCGAGCGCGAGGCTGCTCGTCCCGGCGAGCGCAGCCGCCTGGAGCGCGACCGGCGCCGATCGTGCGGTGAGGAGGCTCCAGGCCATCGCTGCGGTGAGCGCGACGAGCAGCACGATTTGGCCCTCGCTCCGGCGCTGCGGAGCGAGCGCGACGAGCGCGATGAGAGCCAGGCTCGCGAGTTGCCCGGCTCCCAGGGTGATCCAGCGCGCGAGGATCGGCGAGGGAAAGAGCAAGAGGGCGCTGGCGAGCGCGACGAGTTCGCCGACGACGAGGATACCCAGGAGAAGGCTGTTCGCCAGCTGCGTGAGCGCGACGGGCAATGGTTGTGGGGAAACGGATCGGGGGGTCGGCATGGTATCCGCCGCTCGCGCGGTGCCAATGCTGGGCTGCCACACCGGGTGCCGGGACACTGCTGCGACCGGCGGAGAGGGAGCGATCGGCTGGTCGGCTGGCGGAGCGCTCATGACCGGTTCTGCTGGAGCGTGGGATGGTGGCAGTGGCTCACGAACGCCGAGTTGGGCGAGCTGGGCTTCCAGCCAGGCGAGACGCTGCTCGAGCTGTGCGACCCGATCAGCAGTATCCCGGCCTGGAGGTGGGGGAGACTGCCCTGCTCGCACCTCCCCATTGGGCGGGATAGCGCCGTTGGCGGCTGCGCGGATGGCAGCGAAGAGTTCCTCTGGCCGGCTGCTCTTTACCACATAGGCGATGGCGCCGGCAGCGCGTGCTGCCTCGCCAGAGGTCGTTGGCTCGTACATGGTCAGCATGACGACGCGGAGAGTGGGAAAGCGCTGGCGGAGCGCGGCGGTGGCAGCGATGCCGTCGAGCCCCGGCATCGCGATATCCATGAGCACGACATCGGGAGCGAGCTGGGGTACCAGCTCGAACGCTTCGCTCGCTGATCCCGCCTCCCCGACGACGACGATATCGGGAGTGGTGGCGAGCAACTGGCGGAGACCCTGCCGGAAGAGGGCATGGTCATCGACGAGGAGGATGCGGATCGCTCGCTCGGGCATCGCCAGCTTTCTCCTCCCTGGCGGTCCACACTGGCACCGCGGCAGGGCCGGTTCGGCACTGTCGAGTCGATGCTACCGCGCTGGCATCCTGTCGCGCCAGACGAGACCGAAGGCGTCCGCGAGGCCGACGATTTCTCCGCCGCGCTGGTAGAGGCGCGGAATCCTGGTCGCCAGGCTGGTGAGGATCTCGTAGGCGATGGTGCCGCTGAGCGTCGCAGCGTCCCACGCGGTCATCGCGCCGTCCTCGCCGGTACCGAGCACGATGACCGGAGTACCGATTTCTGCCTGAGGGACCGCCTCGAGCGAGATCGTCGTCTGATCCATGCAGACCCGTCCGAGGATCGGGCAGCGCTGTCCCTGGACGAGGAACCAGCCCTGGTTGGAGAGCGCCCGCGGAAGGCCATCCGCATAGCCGATGGGGACGAGGCCACAGTGGGTGAGCGCTTTGGTGACATAGGTATGTCCGTAGGAGATCCCTTCGCCCGCGTGGACAGCGAAGCAGCGGGCGAGCCGGGCCTGGAGCGTGAGCGCTGGTCGAATGCCGGGTGGAAGCAGCAGCGCTGGGTCGGGGGCGAGACCATAGAAGAGGATACCGACCCGAACCACGAGCCGACCGGGGAGATCGGGGTCGCCGAGCGCGCCGCGCAGCGTGGCAGCACTGTTCGCCTGGTGCACGACTGGCGGGTGGATACCTTCGGCCAGCAACTGCTCGCGGACGGCGCGGAAGCGCTCCATCTGGCGACGGAGCGTCCGGCAATCCGGGGCATCGGCGGTCGCGAAATGGGTGTAGATCCCTTCGAAGGAGAGAAGCGGGTCGGATGCCAACCGGCGGGCCAGCGCGACTGCTTCGTCAGGCGTGGCACCGAACCGGTGCATGCCGGTATCGACCTCGAGGTGGACACGGGCTGGGCGACCGAGCGCGCTGGCGGCCGAGCGGACTGCCTCGACGTCGGCCAGAGAGCCGACCGCCAGGGTTATGTCAGCTGCGACCGCTGCGCGCAGGCGTGCATGGTTGGGGGGACCCAGCACGATGACGGGAGCAGTGAGACCGGCCTGCCGGAGGAGCAGACCTTCCTCGATGCGCGCGACGCCGAGCCAGCGTGCGCCTCCCGCCAGCGCGGCGAGCGCGCTGGGGACGAGTCCGTGGCCGTAGGCATTCGCCTTGAGGACGGCGAGGAGCTCGACATTGGGCGGGAGAAAGCGGACCAGCGTCCGGGCATTCGTCGCCAGCTGGTCCAGATCGATGACCGCATGGAGCCCGGCTCGTGCACAGGCCAGTCGCGTGGGCCAGTCGACCTGCTCGGTCGCCGCGGGGAGCGCGGAGGCATCGTGCTGATTGGGATCCCCGAGACCGGGGTCGCGTTGCGTTCCCATCCCTTCCCCCGGAGTGGCCGTCGACTAGTATGCCCCAGCAGCAGTGGGTGGGGAGAGACGAGAGCGCTCATCTTCCCCGAACATCGGGGAGGGTGACTCGCTCGTGCTGCCCCGCGTGGTGCGCGCCTTCCCTCGGACGAGAGCGAGTGGCGAGCACTGCGGTGCTGACCGCTGGTGTCGATGATCCTGGTATCACGGTCATCATCGCGCGGCGAGCTCTGCTGGCCCGGCCGGGCCAGCGGGTCAGGCACCGCCTGACCCCTACCGGACGAAGGGCACACCGCCGAACCGTGGTGTGCATGCGGCCTACCGGAGATGCCCGCCCAACCTGTGTAGGGGCGAGGCGCTGCCTCGCCCGCCGCGCCGCTGGCGCGG